>Ga0118677_10000045_pt1 | contig 223419 bp, 207 predicted proteins | sample AliMusrvi5mmetaG_FD_86154 | JGI IMG/M metagenome (GOLD analysis project Ga0118677, IMG submission 86154) | reverse complement strand
ACTTAAAAACCTTGGATCAACTACCTCTTTGGGGGACTATGGACGTTCCATAAACATGTTTGGAGTTACAAACTATGAATAAGAAAATTATCGCTGCAGCTGCTCTGGCCCTGGTTTCAGGTGCCGCTCTGGCTGACGCAACCTTGTACGGTATCTTGGATGCTTCCGTAAACAGTACCAGCAATGTGGCTAAGGGCGGCGCTAATGCCACTCTTAACGCCATGGGTGATGGCGCTTGGTTGCCTTCTATATGGGGTATTAAGGGTAGTGAAGATCTGGGTGCTGGCATGAAAGCTTCATTCCAGTTGGAAAGCAACTTGAACATCACCAACGGCAATTCCGGTGATTCAAGCTTGACTGGCGCCCCTTCTGGCAAACTGTTTGATCGTTGGGCTACTGTGGGCATATCCGGTGACTTTGGTTCTATCACCGGTGGTGAACAGTTGGATCCTTTGTTTCTGCAATCTTTCCTGAACGGTGTCCGTTTGGCGCACTCTGCTTCTTTGGCGGTTAACAGTCAGGTAGCTTATGGTGGCGTTGGCGGGACCCAGCAAACCATCGCCAACATATTCAGCCAGAATATGGTTACGTATAAGACCCCCACGTTCAGCAACGTAACCGTCCAAGTGGGTTACCAGTTTGGTAACACGGCTGGCAACAACTCCGCCAGTTCCGGCGAAAATATTTTGATCAACTACGCTGCCAACGGACTCGCTGTGAATGGGGGCTATGAAATCAGCAATGACAGTACCAATGTCAACAAGCTTAAAAAAGGCCTGATCGGTGCCAACTACACCGTGGGCGACTGGAAGTTGGCTGGTCAGTGGAACAGCTTCAAGAGCGACAACAGCAATATTACAGGCGGACAGGCCAATGTGGATTCCAATGGTTATGAACTGGGCGCGAGCTACAACTTTACTTCTAGCTTGACTGGTTTTGCCAACTATACTTGGGCAAATGACAGTATTGCGAATGTGACGCCTACCGCCCTTTCTCTCGCCATGCAATACAGCTTCTCCAAGCGGACCAATGTGTATGCCATGGTTAACCGTGCAGACAGTAAAGGTGTTGCGGGCTGGGGTGCATTGTATGAAACCGGTGGTCCAGTTAGTGCCGGTACTGCAACCAGCGCACAGACCGGTATCGCTGTCGGGATACAACACACCTTCTAATTCTGCGGGCCCAAAAAGCTCGTCTGAATTTAGAATTAAAGCGCCCCGCTTGCGGGGCGTTTTTTTTGACAATGCTTAGTCGTTTTTATAAAACCACGCAGATCAATGAGCAGCCAATACGGATTTAGTAACTGGAGGGCAGACTTGAGAGGCAGAACTGTTGCGTATTTGCAACAAAATAGCCGCTGGTGTTTAACTTAAGCCGTGATTAAGAAAAACGTAACAATGCAACCTCATAATTATTGGCATAAATAAATCAAAAAGCGCACTATTTTTTTTAAGATTTTTTATAGATTTATTTCATGTAAAACAGATAGATAGAATCACACCATAGAAAATTGTTGCTAAAAAGATACAGGTGAACCTGTATTACACGTCCCAATGGTGCATTGGTTACAATTAGAGATAAATCCTGATAGATTGAACGCTGCAAAAGCCCGAACACATATGAAATATTGATTTTTGGTCTTAAGCCTGATTTCAGCAACACAAAATTTTACGTCTACGAGGAATATTAAAAATGAACAAGAAACTATTGGCCGCTTTGGCCCTTACCGCAGTAACAGGTGCAGCTCAAGCTGATGTAACCCTGTACGGAGTTATAGATTTGGCTGTAGGCAATATTCAGCATTCATTAAGCGGCAGCCCCACCTTTCCAGCAACCGTTGATCCAGTTGACCCCCTCAAGAACACGGTCGTTGGTGGCGTTAATGGTATGTTTAACGGCGGCATTTCACCCTCACGTTGGGGTATTAAGGGTACTGAAGACATCGGCAATGGTCTGAAGGCTGTTTTCACCCTGGAATCAGGTATTGACGCAAACTCTGGGAATGTTTCCAGTGCCGCCGCCGCACTCTCTGCCAACGCTCCAACGCCTAACCAAGCTGCCGCTCCAAGCTCAATTAACGGCCAGTTATTTAACCGTCAAGCATGGGCAGGCCTGTCTGATGCCAAGTTGGGTACGCTGTATTTTGGACGCGTTTACGCGCCCGAGTTTGACATTGCTGTAGGTTATGACCCCGTACAGGCCGCCCAGTTATTTTCCCCCTTGGGTTTCTCAGGTAGCTTGGGTGGCGGCGGCGGTTACACAGAAGATTTGCGTAACGATAACAGCGCAAGATATCTCAACAAGATTGGTGATGTGAACTTTGGCGGCATGTACAAGTTTGGCAACGTGGCGGGCAGTAATTCAGCACGTCAAGGCTGGGCCGTTAACGCAGGCTATGAAGCGGGTAAATTGGGCGTTCAAGCCGCGTACCAAAGCTTTAACGATGTACTGCACCCTGGCAACACCAATACCAGCGCAGCAAGCACTTTGCCTGCTGGGGATATTGCCGTTACCGAAGCCAATACACGTAATTACATGATTGCTGCCAAATACAAAGTTACTGATGCTGGCACTGTAAAGGCTGGATATGAGCACATCACCCTTAGCACGGCTTCAGATATAAATACTACTAGCACTGTCGGTACATACTATGGGTATACCATTGGTAGCGTAGGTAATATAGGTGCTAGCAGAAACCAAGATGTTTATTGGTTTGGGGGTGACTACAACGTAACACCTGCGATCAACCTGGCGATAGGTTACTACGATTACAGTTATAGCCAGTCGGGTGACAGTAAGCAGCTTAACGGCGATCAACGGTACTATTCCTTCCTGGCTGATTATTCTTTCAGCAAACGCACCGATGTTTATTTCGGTGTCATGCAAGCCAACTTTTCTGGCCCACAACTGGCCGCTTATATGGGTAGCAACAACATCACCGCTATCGGCATGCGTCATCGCTTCTAATCCCTCGCTGGCCATAAGCCAGTGCGTGATGAGTAAGCAACACCTAAAACCCACTGTGACGACACAGTGGGTTTTTTTTCGTATTGATTTGGCTTAAACTGTCTGCATGCTTACTCTCGACTTCTTCATCACTCGTTTCGATCGCGCCTTGCGTACGCTCGCAGCACCTGCGCAAGCCCATCGTGCTTCTCCTGCGCACGCCCTGTCGGATACGGAATTAACCCCTGAACAGAAAAAGCATATCGCGCGGCTCATGCGGATTAATCACACCGGTGAAGTGTGCGCGCAAGCCCTCTATCAAGGACAAGCGTTGACGGCCCGTGTGGCAGCAAACCGTGAGGCTTTGGTGTCCGCTGCGCGCGAAGAAGAAGATCATTTGGCGTGGTGCGAAGAGCGCATTCAGGAATTGGGCGGGCGCACCAGCTTTTTAAATCCATTGTGGTACGCGGGCTCCTTGGCGCTGGGTGTGGTGGCGGGCATTGCGGGAGACAAATGGAATTTGGCTTTTTTGAAAGAAACCGAACGACAAGTTGAGAGCCATTTGGCCGCTCACTTAGAAAGTGTTCCCGAATCCGATCAGCGCACCCGTGCCATCGTCTCGCAGATGAAAACCGACGAAGCAGGGCATGCCGATTTGGCGCAGTCTTTAGGTGCTGCTGAGTTTCCGCAACTCATTAAAACTGCCATGCGGCTCAGTGCCAAGGCCATGACCCAAACAGTTTATTGGGTCTAGCGCCGTTTTCGCATAAAATGGGGATCAATTCACCGGAGCCTCCCATGACCTCTGCCGTTTCCCCCGAACATAAAACCGCCGTTCTCATTGAGGCGCTGCCCTACATTCAGCGCTTCCACGGCAAGACCATTGTCATTAAGTACGGCGGCAACGCCATGACGGACGTGGTCTTGCAGGAGGGCTTTGCCCGCGATGTGGTGCTACTCAAGCTGGTGGGCATGAACCCCGTGGTGGTGCATGGGGGCGGCCCGCAGATTGGGGAACTGTTAAGGCGTGTGGGTAAGCAGAGTGAATTCATTCAGGGCATGCGGGTGACCGATGAGGAAACCTTGGACGTGGTGGAGATGGTGTTGGGGGGTTTGGTGAACCAGGACATCGTCACCCTCATTAACCGCGCGGGAGGCAATGCGGTGGGTTTAACGGGTAAGGACGGTAACTTCATCCATGCCCGCAAACTCAAACTGCGCATCCCCGAGCAGTCCGATGAGGACATCGACATCGGTCAAGTGGGCGAGGTGGTGAGTATTGACCCGGGCATCGTTAATCTGCTGTGCAACCAAAACTTCATTCCTGTCATCGCACCCTTAGGTGTAGGCGAGGAGGGCGAGGCCTACAACATCAATGCGGACTTGGTGGCGGGGAAGCTGGCTGTTACCCTTCAAGCCGAAAAATTGCTCCTCATCACCAACACCAGCGGCGTGTTGGACAAAGACGGAGAGGTGCTCACGGGCCTCACGGCTGCTAAGGTGCATAGCCTCATCGCCGATGGCACTATTTCAGGCGGTATGTTGCCCAAAGTGAACTGCGCCTTGGATGCCGTGCAAAACGGTGTGAAGACCGCGCACATCATTGATGGCCGCGTGCAACATGCGGTGCTCTTGGAAGTGTTAACGGATGAAGGAATTGGTACGTTGATTCGCGGTGCCTCTGCCAACCGTGGGGGCAATACATCCGGCTAAGCGGGGTAGATGGCGCCCAGCAACACCGGCCCATGGGCGCCGGTAACCGCAGGCAAGTTGCCGGGTTGATGGTCCAGTAAGGCTTTGGCTAGCCACGCGAAGGCGCTGGCCTCCACCAAGTGCACTGGAATACCCAGAGCGTCTGTGGTGAGTACAGTCACACCGGGCAAAAGCGCCTGTATGCGCTCAACCACCACATTATTAAACGCGCCTCCACCGCAGCAGTACACTTCCAACCCGGCCACTTGTTCAGCAGCAATACAAACTGCTGCCGCCTGTGCGCTCAATTCCGCTAAGGTGGCCTGCACGTCTTCTGGTTTTAATCCCGCTACTTGAGGCAGCGCGTCCAGCCAACGCAAATGAAACTCATCGCGCCCGGTACTTTTCGGCGCTGAACGTTTGAAATGAGGGTGCGACAGCAAGGCTTGCAGGAGGGGTTGAGACACGGTACCCGTGCGCGCCCAAGCCCCATCCGCATCAAAAGACAACCCCCGGTGGCGCTCAATCCAGCCATCCAGCAGCACATTGGCGGGCCCACAATCATAGCCCCCGGTTTCGCGTCCGGGCAGCAACAGCGTGAGGTTAGAGAAGCCGCCCAAATTAAGAATCATGCGCGGGATGGTCTCGCTGCGAAACACCGCATCATGAAAGGCGGGCACCAAGGGCGCCCCTTGCCCGCCTGCAGCAATATCACGCGATCTAAAATCCGTCACCACGGTAATACCCGACAGCTCGGCCAATAACGCGCCATTACCCAATTGAATGGTGTAACCCAGTTCCGGGTGGTGGCGTACGGTTTGTCCGTGGCAACCAATGGCGGTGATGCGCCCAGGGCCTAAGCCTGAACGGGCAATGGCTTCGCGCGCCATGCGTGCATAATGCTGCGCCAACTCTACGCCGGCGCGTGCGGCACGGTCCAATTCGTTTTTACCATCGGGATCGTTGAGGTCCAGCAGCGCCACACGCAAACGTGGGGGCATGGGAAACGATGCTTCAGAGAGAACCTTGGGTTTTTTTTCGGAGAAGTCCACCACTACGGCATCAATGCCGTCTAAGCTGGTACCGGACATGAGGCCAACAAAGCAGTCCGTCATGACTTATTCAAACTTGGCGAGCGCTAATCCGCGGATGGCATTCAAAGACGTGATGTAGGGGGCGGTGGCGCTCATAAACTGCGCCTTGGCGCGTCCCGTTAAATTGGTGGACGCTATGCGCGGCACTTCAGGACCTTGGGGGTCGCGCTGAATGCCAGCGATCTTAAATTCGTAATGCAGATGCGGGCCTGTGGCCAAACCGGTCATCCCCACATAACCAATCAAGTCGCCCTGACGGATATGGTTGCCCGCGTGCAGGCCCGTGGCAATGCGTGACAGATGTCCGTATACCGTATCTATTCCCATGGCGTGGTGCAATTCAATCACGTTGCCGTAACCGTTGCGCCAACCCACAAAGGTCACTGTGGCATTGGCCACCGATACCACGGGCGTGCCCGTGGGGGCCGCCAAATCAATGCCCTGATGGGCGCGCATGGTGTTGAGAATGGGGTGCAGGCGCATGGTCATGAAGCCGGAACTCACGCGCGAGAACTCAATGGGGGAGCGTAAAAAGGCGGTACGAGAACCAACTCCATCAGCGGTGTAATAGTCACCCCCTTCAGGGCCATCAAAGTACACCCGGCGCACCGGAATGCCTTTGTTCACAAACTCCGCGGCCAAGATTTTGCCGGGCTTCACTTGGTCGAAGTCGTCTTGGGCGGCTTCATACACCACGGAGAAGGTGTCGCCCGCGCGCAGGTCGTTGTGAAAATCGATATCCGTAGAAAAGAGTTTGCTCAGTTGATGGGTTACATTGTCCGGTAGCCCAGCGGCATCAGCTGCGGCAAAAAGCGAGCTTTCAATGGTGCCAGAGGTCTGTACCACACGGCGCAGGCTGCCCACCGCCACGCTAGCGGCTTGAAACTGCTCGCCCAAGCGCTCCACCACCAAGGTGTGGCTGTCGGACTGAGGAAAACGTAAGGAGATGAGGTCGCCATTGGCGCGTTTCTGTACGCGGATGGGTTTGCCCGGAGACATTTGTTGGTAAATGGTTTTGGCGATGGCATTTGTGCGCATAAAGTCCAGCGCTGCGCGATCATCCACGCCCATACGAAACAGCAAGGAGGCTAAGGTGTCACCGCTGCGCACCAAGTCTTGTTGGGTATAGATGCCCGGCGTTTCCGTGGGAGTGAGGTTGTCACGGGTAATGTCTTCAATCACAGCGCTTACCGGTATGGGGCTTAAAGAGGTGCCCGGCGTGAGGCCAAAAGCAGTGGCCACACCAAAAGACAGGATCAGCAGGGTGGCCACCATGCCGTTGCGACGGGAATCGGAAGCCTTAACGGTGGATTTTTGCGTTAAAATCCAACGATTAAGCGCTTGCGCACAAATTTTGATCATTTTCATCAGGCACACTCTATCAGAAACCAGGACTCAAGACAAATTCCCATGAAATATCAAGTAGTAAGCAAAAACCATTGCATTTTTTGGAGCTCTACACAATGACGTTTGAGAGCACCTTTAGCGAAATTAAACGGGGCGCAGAAGAGATTTTGCCCGAAGCCGAACTCATCTCTCGTCTTAAAACCGGCAAACCCTTGCGCGTAAAAGCGGGTTTTGACCCCACCGCACCTGACCTGCACTTGGGTCACACGGTGCTCATCAATAAGCTTAAAACAATGCAAGATCTGGGCCATGAGGTGACGTTCCTCATTGGCGACTTTACCGGCTTGATTGGCGACCCCACGGGGCGCAATGCCACGCGCCCGCCTTTAACGCCGGAACAAATTGAGGCCAATGCCGCCACCTACACCGCCCAAGTATTCAAAATTCTGGATCCCCAACGCACCACTGTGGCCTTTAATTCCACCTGGATGAACCAATTGGGTGCGGCGGGCATGATTAAGCTGGCGGCCACCCATACTGTGGCGCGCATGCTGGAGCGCGACGATTTCTCTAAGCGCTATAAGGCCGAGCAGCCCATCGCCATCCATGAGTTTCTCTATCCCCTGGTGCAAGGCTATGATTCCGTGGCCTTGAAAGCCGACCTGGAACTGGGGGGTACGGACCAGAAATTCAATCTGCTCATGGGGCGCGAATTGCAGAAGCATTATGGCCAGACGCCTCAATGCATTCTGACCATGCCGCTTTTAGAGGGTACGGACGGCATCAACAAGATGTCGAAATCCATGAACAACTTCATCGGCATCAGTGAGGCGCCCACAGAACAATTTGGCAAATTGATGTCCATATCCGACGAACTCATGTGGCGCTATTTGGAGCTGCTCTCCTTCGAGTCCTTAACCACTTTGAGTGCGTGGAAGAAGGAAGTGAATGAGGGGCGCAACCCCCGTGACATTAAGGTGGCGCTGGCGCAGGAAATCGTGACGCGCTTTCACGGCCAAGCGGCCAGTGTGGCGGCCTTGGAAGATTTTGAGGCGCGCTTTCGCGGCAACGCCATACCAGAAGATTTGCCGGAATGTTCATTGGAAGCGGGGGCTGAGGGGTTACCCATTGCGCAGGTGTTAAAGCTCTCGGGCCTATGCGCCAGTACATCCGAAGCGCTGCGCATGATTGAGGCGGCCGGCGTGCGCATAGATGGCGAGCGGGTCAGCGATAAGGCGCTTAAGCTTCACGCAGGGGCCAACGTGGTGTTGCAAGTAGGCAAGCGCAAATACGCCCGAGTGGTCTGCCATTGAATCTGTTACTGCAGCGGCGCTTCGGCCCGCTGTTCTTCACCCAATTCTGCGGCGCCTTTAACGACAACCTCTACAAAAATGCCCTCATTATTTTAATCGCCTTTGAGGGCCAGTCCTTTTTTGGGATGCCTCCTGCCTTGCTGATTAACCTTGTGGCGGCCTTATTCATTCTGCCTTTCTTGCTGTTCTCGGTAACCGCGGGCGAATGTGCCGATAAGTGGGATAAGGCGCGCCTGATGCGTCTGATTAAACTATTGGAAATTATCTTGATGGCTGTGGGGGCTTTGTCGCTCATTACGCATCAATTGATATTGGTGTTGTTGGTGATTTTTTTATTGGGCTGTCACTCGGCGTTCTTTGGTCCTTTAAAGTTTGCCATCCTGCCGCAGCATGTGCCGGCGGACCAATTGTTGCTGGCCAACGGTTGGGTGGAGATGGGCACCTTTGTGGCGATTTTATTGGGCACCAACGTGGGCGGCTTGCTCATGGGGGCGGGCGAGGCGGGCCGCATGGCTGTGGCGGTGCTGGTGTTATTGGTGGCCATTACAGGGTATGGGTTTAGTCGCGCTATTCCCCCCGCGCCCTCTGCCATGCCCGATCTGCGTCTAAGTGTTAATCCTTTGGGTGAAGCCTGGCGCAATCTGCGTCGTGCGGGCGCGGACCGCGTGGTGTTGGTGGCATTGCTGGGCAATTCGTGGTTTTGGTTTTATGGTGCCACGTTCCTGACCCAATTTCCTTCTTATACCCGCGATACTTTGGGCGCAACCGAAGCGGTGGTCACATTGCTGTGGACGGTGCTGACCTTGGCCGTGGGCACGGGCTCTTTGATGGGCGCGCGTCTGGCCCGCGGAAAACTGGGCTACGCCTTGGTGCCTTTGGGGGGCTTGGGCATGACGTTCTTCGCCATGGACTTGGCCAGCGCCCATGGGGTGGTGATGAGCGTGGGAAGTTTTACAGTAATGGCTTTTATCAGCAGCCTGCGTGGGGTTCATGTGGTGGTTGATACCGCGCTTATAGGGTTCAGCGCCGGGGCCTACATCGTGCCACTGTATGTGCTGATTCAAAGCCGAACGGCAGAAACGCACCGCGCACGTATGATGGGCACCACCAATTTACTCAACGCCTTGTTTATGGTGGTGGCCTCCTTGCTGGCGGTATGGTTGTTGGGCAAGGGCTTTACTATCCCCAATTTATTTCTGATGGTGGGCGTAATAAATGCCGTGGCCTTGGCGGCACTGGTATTGGCCTGCCCCATGCTGTTATCGGGTATGAGCGCGCTGTGGCGGCGTTCGTGAGCGCGCACCCTCTTCCCGCACTGCGCCTTGATGCCCAAGGTCAACGTCATGTGAGTTTGGGGGCGGTGATTGCTTTGGCGTTCCCTCTTTTTTTAAACAGCAGCCTGCAGGTGGTTTTAAACCTCACGGACACCTGGTTTATTGGTCGCCTTTCCACAGACGCCATGGCCGCCATGGGGGCCTGTTACTTTTTAATCTTTGTCTTCTTTCTCTTGTTGGGCGGCGTGGGTATGGGGGTGCAAACTTTGGTGGCCCAGGCCTTTGGTGCGCAACGCCGATCTGATGCCGCGCATGCCGCTTGGTGTGGCATTTGGGGGTCCTTGCTCACCACCCCTCTGTTTCTGTGGGTGGCGTTTAATGGCCCCCTGTTCTTAAATAACTTTGGTTTATCGGACCACATTCAAACTTTGGCCAACGAGTTCTGGACGCCGCGCATGCTGGGGGGGTCCGTCTCCGCCGTATTTTATTCACTTAATTCATTTTTTAATGGCATCAGCCGCCCGCGCTACACCTTCTGGACCATGGTACTGGTGGCCATTACCAATGCCGCACTCAATGAAGTGTTTATGTTCCACCTGGGCTACGGCATTGCGGGAGCAGCCATTGCCAGCTCCTTATCCTTGGTGGTGGGTTCATTGGTGGCACTGTCAATTTTTTGGAGCAAAGGGTTTGACAGCGAATTTAATACGCGCCACACCTGGCGTCCTGATTGGGCGGGCATTAAGCGGGTGTTTGCTCTGGGTATTCCCACGGGATTATTCCCCGCCATGGATGTGATTGGCTTAGCGCTCTTTCAGCTGATGCAAGTGCGCATCAGTCCTGTGGATGGCGCGGCCACACAAATCGTCATGATGCTGACCTCCATTTCTTATTTGCCGGCCATCGGCATTGCTTTGGCGGGCACCACTTTGGTGGGGCAGTCCATTGGGGCGGGCGATAAGGATTGGGCTATGCGTTGTGCCAGTGTCATCGTGCGCATGGCCATGGTGTACATGGGCGTACTGGGTGTGGGGTTGGCCTTGGCGGGGCGTTGGATCGTGCCACTCTTTGTGTCTGGTCACGGTGCTGAAGCCGCCGCCGTCACCGCTTTGGCACTGCCGCTGTTGTGGATTGCCGCGGGCTATCAAATTTTTGATGCACTCAATTTGGCCAGCGCCTTTTGCCTGCGCGGTGCGGGGGATGTGCGCGTACCTACTGTGATGTTGCTCATTTTATCTTGGGGCATGTTCTTGCCACTGTGCCACGCCCTCACGTTTCCCACGGGGCAGGGCTGGGTGCATTTTCTACCGCAATGGGGTTGGGGCGCCATTGGTGGTTGGACCGCCGCTTTGGTTTACACCACCGTGCTGGGTTTTGGTTTGTGGTTGCGCTGGCGCTCGGGCGCATGGCAAAAAATTAATCTTTTTCGCTAACCCAAACCAACCCCATGCGTCTGTTATTTGGGCTATTGCGCCCAAAACCCCAATGTGTTCTCATGCAGGAATGAAACGTTTAAACATCATGCGGCTTTGGGTATTAGCAGCGTTCTGTGTGGCCCTGTTGGGTCTGCAGGCCATCGAGCTGTCGCACCATCACGAATCCGCCGCACTGGAGCAGTCCTGTTCGGTATGTCAGGTATTGGCGCATCAGGCGCTGGACGGGGCGCTGCCACCTGTAGCCTTGTTCGCAGCCGCCTTATTCTTCCTTTTTGTGGTTATCCAGGTTTCACGTACTCAGCGCTTTAGCCGCATCGATTACCTTTCTTACAACACCCGCGCTCCTCCCAATCGCTTAGTATCTGCGGTTTAAGCCAACGTCTCTCTCGCAACTCGAGAGGAATGATTCGTTTTTGGGAGTGTCCATGTCATTGTTAAAAAAGTGGAAGGCAGGCGCCTCGGCGTTGGCCTTGGTTAGCGTTACCACCTTTGGGGCGCCCCCTGTTTTGGGGTCTGACCCCAATTCGGGGTCAGACCCCAGCTTGGGGGAGGATGCGGTAGCGAAGGCAAGAACCATCACGGTTATTTCTCGACGACTGGATAACGCGCGCAACGCACTCTCGTCAGATGCCGGCACCTCGCAATATCAATTCTCCGATGCAGATATCGCCAACTTACCGCAAGGCAACGCCACGCCACTCAACCAAGTGCTGCTGCAAGCGCCCGGCATTGTGCAAGATGGTTTTGGTCAGGTGCATGTGCGCGGCGATCACGGAAATTTGCAATATCGCGTGAATGGCGTGATTATTCCTGAGGCCATAAGCGGCTTTGGCCAAGTGATTGATACGCGCTTTGCTGATCAAATTAATGTCATCACAGGCGCCCTGCCTGCGCAATATGGTTTTCGTACTGCAGGGGTAGTAGACATTCATACGCGCGGACCAGGCGCGGAACCCGGCGGCGAGTTTTCAGTAACCGGGGGCAGTCGCAACTACGGCGAAATGGGCACTGTGCTAAATGGCTCTGCAGGGGCTTTCAGTTACAACTTGGCCGGCTCATGGTTGACCTCCGAATTGGGTATTGAAAACCCAACCCCGGCGTTAAACGCCCTGCATGATCGCAGTGTGCAAGGCAAAGGCTTCGCCTTCTTGGCCTACGACCTTAACCCTCAGCAGCGCATCAGTCTAACCTTTGGGCATTCTGAAAACGCTTTTCAAATTCCTGATCGACCAGCACTGGTGGCGCAGTACGGTTCAACGCTCACACCCACACCCGTTTCACAAATGCTTAACGCCAACCAAACAGAGCGCAATCAATTTGAAGTGGCCAGCTTTCAATCGCACGACAACGCTTTGGTGGACTATCAAACCTCTTTTTATCATCGCATAACAGATGTGCATTACAGTCCCGACCCAAACTTAGGTGACTTGTTCTATACCGGAGCCAGTAGTGATATCACGCGCCGCAATGAAGCAGAGGGCGTGCAAACAGATGTGGGCGTGCATTGGATGGACGATCATGTGTTGCGCACAGGGTTCATGGTGCAACGAGAGCGTTACCTGACCAGCAATGCGTCACAAGTGTATTGCACGGGCGCCTCTTCAGCGTGCATCGGCGGCAGTCAACTCATCGGCAACATCGCCAGCATGGCCCCCACCGCCATCACGGACAACAGTGCCGGTGTGGGCCACTTCTGGGGCATCTCGCTGCAAGACGAGTGGACATTAGTGCCGCACCTCACCATGAATTATGGTGTGCGTTTTGACCAAAGCAATGTGCTCACCGACGAACATCAAATCAGCCCACGTTTGGCCTTGGTGTGGGATGCCACAGAGCGCACGCGCTTACACGCAGGATTTGCAGAATATTTTACACCGCCTCCAGCAGAACTCATTAACAGCAACACTGTGACGGCATTCGCCAATACCACCAATACCACACCGAGTAATGCCGACACTTCTGTGAAGGCAGAGCGTTCGGACTATTTCGATTTTGGTGTCTCGCATCAAGTGAATGACCATCTGACGTTGGACGTGGATACCTATTACCGTCAGGTGCGCCACTTGCAAGATCAAGGGCAGTTTGGCAATGCGCTGATTTTTTCATCATTTAATTATCAGCAAGGTCGCGCGTATGGGGTAGAGGCGACGGGTTCGTATCATGACGGTCGTTGGAGTGAGTCGCTCAACATAGCCGTCGGTCGAGCGCAGGGCAAGAACATTGAAACCGGACAGTTTAATTTTTCAGCGACGGAGCTGGCGTACATCAGCAACCATTGGATTTATCTGGATCACGATCAGCGCTATACGCTCTCTGGCAGCGTAACCTATCACGCCGACTGGGCTAATTTTAGTGCCGATGGTGTTTTTGGCAGTGGGCTGCGCAGCGGATTTGCCAACATGAACACGTTGCCTGCTTACGCCACTCTTAATTTGGCGGCGATGCACACCGTGCGCTCCGATAGTTTTGGCACTTTAGAAGGACGGCTTACATTAATTAATGCGCTTGATCGCAGCTATGAGCTAAGAGACGGCACCGGCATCGGAGTGGGGGCCCCACAATATGGACAGCGTCGCACGATCATGGTGGGGTTGAGCCGCCTGTTCTAGGGTTTACGTTTGGCTCTGGGATGCGCCGCATCGTAAATTTTGGCCAGATGTTGAAAATCCAAATGGGTATACACCTGCGTGGAGGTGATGCTGGCGTGCCCCAACATTTCTTGCACGGCGCGCAGGTCGCCGCTGGATTGCAGCACATGCGAAGCAAAGGAATGGCGCAACATGTGGGGGTGCACTTTTTCCGGCAGCCCCAATTGCACGGCACGCAGCGCCACGCGGGTTTCGATGCTGCGCACCCCCAGTCGTCGCCCCGTGCTGCCCACAAATAAAGCGGCGTTGTCTTCACCAACGCGGTCTCGCTGGGGCAGCCAAGCGCTCAGGGCCTGCAAGGCCATGCGCCCCACGGGCACGATGCGGGTTTTAGAGCCCTTACCGGTCACCGTTACCGTATGTGCCGAATGGTCTACGTCTTGCACATCCAAATTGGCCAACTCAGACAGACGCAATCCCGATGAATAAAGCAGTTCCAGCAAGGCGCGATCGCGCAACGCTAAAAAATCTTCCCCCTTCACCTGCATGAGTTGATTGGCCATATCAGGGCTTAATGCGTGGGGTAGCTTGCGTGCAGAGCGCGGAGGGCGCATGCCGGCACAGGGGTTATGTGTAAAACCATGGTCACGCGCCAAGTATTCATAAAAACCGCGCCAGGCAGAGAGACTGCGCGCAATACTGCGTCCGGATAATCCTTGTCCATGCAACACGGCCACAAAGCGGCGCACGTCGTGCGGGCTTAAATCCCCCAAAAGACGCGTTTCACATAATCGCAGTAAAACTGCGCAATCACGGGCGTAATGAATTTCGGTCTGCGGCGATAGGCGCCGTTCGGTGCGCAGGTGGTTAAGATACGCCACCACCAGCGCTTGCTGTGGATGCCTTTCAGTCGTTGAGGTCTTGGGCATGGCTGTGCGCACGCAGTGCGGCACCAATCAACTCGGCAATACGGGTGAGGTAGAGCGTACCCATGTCGGGGTAGAAACGTTTTTCGTCGGGCGAAGCCAGCAGCATCACACCAAATGTTTTTTTATCGCGCAGGGGGAGCAACGCGAAGGAGCGCAGACTGGGAGCTTCGTCATCAAACCAGCGACTGGTTTCATAGGGTGCGTGGTTGCCGCAATGCGGTGCTTCCATGTGGGCGACGAAATTGCGCAAATCTGATTGCACGGGATGAAACTCGGCGCCTTCTGCATCGTGAGGTCGATCATCCAAAATATTCCACAGACGAAGCGCCACATGCGGCACGGAAAACTCATCTTTCAGCTGATGTTGAGCAACATGCAACACGCCTTCTAGGCTGCGCACACCGGACAACTTAAGGGCCAACTGATGCACCTTATTGCTGATGCTGTCATTATTTTCTGCATAGCCAATCAGTTCGTTTAAGCGAGACTCTAGGGCGCGGGTTTTATCGCGCAGCGCCAGAATTTGTCGCTCGCTTAAAGATACGGCGTGCGTACCATGGGGGTGTGGAATGTTGATGTTGGTCAATAATGAGGAATGCTGATCAAAAAAATCGGGATGCTCTTTTAACCAAGCCGCTACCGATTCTGGGCTTAAAAACATGTTGCCTCCTGAGGAAATTCGGGTAGATCAATCTGTCCGGTAAATACAAATTCAGCGGGACCTGTCATCAACACCGGTTGATGGGTCCCCGCCCATTCAATGGTCAAGGTGCCGCCGCGCGTGGCCACAGTAACCTGCGCATCCAGCAGACCGCGGGTAATGCCGGCTACCACAGCAGCACAAGCACCGGTGCCGCAAGCCAGGGTTTCGCCGGCGCCGCGCTCAAAAACGCGCAACCTGATATGGGTGCGGTCCACTATTTCCATAAAGCCTGCGTTGACGCGTTGTGGGAAGGCCTTATGGTTTTCAATGAGAGGTCCTTCTGTTGCTACGGGTGCGGTGTTGACAGACAGCACCACTTGTACGGCATGGGGGTTACCCATGGAGAGCACACTAAATTCATGCAATTGCCCCGCCACGTCCAAAGAATAGGTCAGCGCTTGAGCGGTTGCGATGAAAGGGATGCGTGCGGGCTCAAATATCGGTGCGCCCATATTTACGATGACTTGGTGATCCTCTGTGAGGGTTAAGGTCATTACCCCACCCAAGGTTTCCACCCGAATAGGAATAGGGGTCAGACCCCGATTCGGGGTCTGACCCCTATTAAGGCCCCGTTCGGTGACATAGCGCGCGAAACAACGCGCTCCATTGCCGCAGTTCTCCACTTCACCACCATCGGCATTAAAGATGCGATAACGAAAGTGGTTGGCCGCATCTTGCGCGGGTTCCACAATCAGTATTTGATCGCAGCCCACGCCCAATTGGCGGTGTGCCAGCCAACGCATTTGCGCTGCGCTCAGCGTTACGGGCGCGGCCAACCCTTCTAACACCACGAAGTCATTGCCCAGACCCTGCATTTTGGTAAAGCTAAGCCGCATGATGTTCTACAAAGAAAAGGAATAACAGGAATGCTAACGCGTTTTGCGTCCACGCGCAGTATTCATAAGGCTTAGTCATAAAAAGAAGGCTCGCCTGGGGGGCGGGTTTTAAAGCGCTTATGGCTCCACAGATATAAGGCAGGGTGCTCTAAGATGCGCGCTTCAATGAATTGATTCATGCGCAGCGCATCGTCCGCCGCGCTGGCGCTGGGGAAGCTTTCCCAAGCGGGGTAAAAACGCATGGTGCAATGCCCGTGCCGAAGGTCTTGGTGAATGACACAGGGCACCACGCGCGCACCGGATACACGTGCCAAGGAGGAGAGCGCGGGAATGGTGGCGGTCTTCACGCCAAAGAAATCCACAAACAAGGAATCTTTAGGGCCGTAATCTTGGTCGGGGAAGTAATACAGCACCCAACCGGGTTTTAAGGCACGCAATACTGGGCGAATGCCATCTTGCCTAGAAAAGATTAAGCCACGCTTCCAGCGCTTACGTAGGCGCTGAATCATGTCGTCCAAGATTAAATTTTTGTGACGGGTGTGAAAAGAAATCATATCCACATCCGCCGAGAGGCGAATGCCTGCGGTGTCTATCCCAAAAAAATGCGGTGTCATCATAATCACAGGGCCCGCGTTTACTGCGGCTTGCAAATGCTCAAAACCTTCGTAGCGCACAATCTTTTGTAAAGCAGGTAAGGGGGAGAACCAACCCACGCCTTGCGCCAGAATGCTGGTCATGAATTCCTGAAAATGCTGGCGTGCTACGCTGCGGCGTTGTTCGGGCGTCCATTGAGGAAAACAGAGCCTTAAATTGATTAAGGTGACGCGCCGACGCTCACGGGCCAAACGGAAAGCCAAGGCCCCCAAACCATTGCCCATGGCAGCCAGCCAAGGAAGCGGCAGCCAATGCAATAGCCACAACAACGCCAGTGTCAGGCGTAGGCTCATAAGATGGCCTGAGCGGGCGTTAAAACCCCTACGCATAGGCCCCTGCACGTCATTAAACTCAGTAAATTACTGTTATAATCCAAGACTAACGTTTTTCCATGAAAAAGGGCGGGGTTCGCCATGAGTCAATATCTCTTCACTTCGGAGTCGGTATCCGAAGGTCACCCTGATAAGGTGGCCGATCAAATCTCCGACGGAGTACTCGATGCTATTCTAGCCCAGGATCCTCAGGCCCGTGTAGCGTGTGAGGTGCTCACCAGCACCGGCATGATCGTGATCTCCGGTGAAATCACCACCAAGGCGCAAATCAATTACATTGATGTGGCGCGCGATGTGGTTCGACGCATCGGCTACAACAGCTCCGACATCGGCTTTGATTACCAAACCTGCGCAGTACTTACGGCACTCAACCGCCAGAGTCCGGACATTGCCGTGGGCGTCAACGAAGGCTCAGGGTTGGATCTGGATCAGGGTGCGGGCGACCAGGGTTTGATGTTTGGTTACGCCTGCGATGAAACCGACACCTTAATGCCGCTCCCCATTCATTTGGCGCACCGACTGGTGCAACGCCAAGCAGAGTTGCGCAAAGATGGCCGGCTGCCCTTTCTTCGTCCCGACGCCAAATCGCAAGTGACGGTACGCTATGAAAATGGGCGCGCGGTAGAGATCGACACGGTGGTGCTGTCCACGCAGCATAACCCGGACATCACACACGATAAGCTCTCCGAAGCGGTTATCGAAGAAATCGTGAAGCCTGTGCTGCCCCCTGAATTGCTGGGCAAGAACACACGCTACTTAATTAACCCCACGGGTCGTTTTGTGATTGGCGGCCCCATGGGCGATTGCGGCCTAACGGGTCGCAAAATTATTGTGGATACCTACGGCGGCATGGCGCGTCATGGGGGTGGGGCCTTCTCGGGCAAGGACCCTTCCAAAGTAGATCGCTCTGCAGCCTATGCCATGCGTCATGTGGCCAAGAACATTGTGGCGGCTGGGTTGGCCCGTCGCTGTGAAGTGCAAGTGGCTTACGCCATTGGTGTGGCCAAGCCGGTGAGCTTGATGGTAGACACTTTTGGCACGGGAACAATTCCTGATGAAGAGTTGTCACAACGCGTGTTGCGTCATTTTGATTTACGTCCCAAAGGCATTATTCAAGCGCTGGACTTGTTGCGTCCCATTTACAGCAAAACCGCAGCCTACGGCCACTTCGGCCGCGAAGAGCCTGAATTTACTTGGGAAGCTCGCGACCGCGCGCAGGCCCTAAAATCAGACAGTTAAGGAGTTGCAAATGAACGCCGTACCGAAAACACAGAACATTCCCGACTATAAAGTAGCCGACATTTCTTTGGCCCGTTGGGGACGAAAAGAAGTGGATATTGCTGAAAACGAAATGCCCGGCCTCATGGCCTTGCGGGAAGAATATGCCGGCAGCCAGCCGTTGAAGGGTGCGCGTATTGCCGGTTGCTTGCACATGACCATTCAAACTGCGGTGCTCATGGAAACTTTGGTGGCCTTAGGCGCTGAAGTGCGTTGGAGCTCGTGCAATATTTTTTCAACACAAGACCAAGCCGCTGCCGCCATGGCGGAAGCCGGCATCCCCGTGTTTGCCTGGAAAGGTGAAACGGAAGAAGAGTTTTGGTGGTGTGTGGAGCAAACCATTTTCGGCCCCGATGGTTGGTTGCCTAATATGATTTTGGATGATGGTGGCGATTTAACCCTCATCATGCACGACAAGTACCCCGAACTGTTGGCGCATATTCGCGGCATTTCAGAAGAAACCACCACGGGCGTTCATCGCTTAAACGAAATGCTGAAGAAGGGCGAGCTGAAATGCCCGGCCTTTAATGTGAATGATTCGGTTACCAAATCGAAGTTCGACAATCTCTACGGCTGTCGCGAATCATTGCTCGATGGCATTAAGCGCGCCACAGATGTGATGATTGCGGGAAAAATTGCCGTAGTGGCGGGTTACGGCGATGTGGGCAAGGGTTGCGCGCAAGCCTTCCGCGGCATGGGGGCTACCGTATGGATTACGGAGATCGACCCCATCTGCGCGTTGCAAGCGGCCATGGAAGGCTATCGTGTGGTTACCTTGGATGATGTGGCCGGCTTGGGCGATATTTTTGTCACCGCCACTGGCAACGTAGGCGTTATCACACACGAGCACTTGCGCGCCATGAAGCATGACGCCATTGTGTGCAACATCGGCCACTTCGATTCTGAAATCGACATCGCCTCCTTGCGCCAATACACTTGGGAAAACATCAAGCCCCAAGTGGACCATGTGCTATTTCCTGATGGGCGCCGCATTATTGTCTTGGCAGAAGGGCGCTTGGTGAATTTAGGCTGCGGTACGGGCCACCCCAGCTTTGTGATGTCAGCATCATTTACCAACCAGGTGATGGCGCAAATTGAGTTGTGGAACAATCCCGGTAAGTACCCTGTGGGTCTGTACATCTTGCCTAAGCATTTGGACGAGAAAGTGGCGCGCCTGCATTTGAAGAAGATTGGCGCTAAGCTTACAGCCCTTACATCCGCGCAAGCAGAGTACTTAAGCATTAGTCCGGCCGGCCCTTACAAGCCGAACCATTACCGTTATTGAGACTTTAAACACTGTGCAAAGCCAGCAAGCCCTAAAGAAGATTTTTAGCTTTGAATTCTTTCCGCCCAAAACAGAACAGGGCGCTGAAAAGCTGCGTCAAACCTGGCGTCAGCTGGCACAGCTCAAGCCTGGTTTCTTCTCTGTTACTTATGGTGCGGCAGGTTCCACGCGCGAATTGACGCTGGGCACGGTGTTAGAAATTCAACGGGCGGGCTATCCTGCAGCCCCGCACATTTCTTGCATCGGTTCTACACGTGAAGGATTGGCGGAGGTGCTGGCGCAGTACAAAGAAAACGGCATTCGTCACGTGGTGGCCTTGCGCGGTGATTTGCCCTCGGGCACTTTTGGTGGTGGTGAGTTTCGTTACGCCAATGAATTGGTAGAATTCATTCGCGCCGAGACGGGGGACCACTTCTATATTGAAGTGGCGGCTTATCCAGAGGTTCATCCGCAAGCCCGTTCCGCCCAAGAAAATATTGCGCACTTCAAGCGCAAAGTGGACGCGGGGGCGAATGCCGCCATCACCCAGTATTTTTACAACCCCGATGCTTATTTCAGCTTCGTAGATGAGTGTGAAGCGGAAGGAATTAACCTACCTATCGTGCCCGGCATTATGCCGATTGCTAATTTTTCTCAGCTCAGTCGCTTCTCTGAAGCGTGCGGAGCTGAAATCCCCCGTTGGGTACGCATGAAAATGTTGGGCTATGGCGATGACACTGCATCCATCAAAGCATTCGGGTTGGATGTTGTCACGCAGTTGTGCGATCGCCTGCTCACAGCCGGTGCGCCGGGGCTGCATTTCTACACCATGAATTCCGCTGGACTCACCAGCGTCATTTGGGACCGTCTGCACCTCTCTTCTCGCTGAGATTTGGGGTCTGACCCCAGGGGGGGTCTGACCCCTATTTCCACACCTATTTCCTGATGAAATGAATGCGATCCGTTGTGGCGCTGGACAGGCGCAACGCGCCCCGCTCCAATTCTTCTGGGTCAAACAAAGTGTCGCCATCAATGCACTCCATGTGGCTGGACTTTAAGCCCACGAAGTCAAATAAGCGGGTGTCCGCTAAGTGAGAGGGGGTCACGGACTGTAGCGAGGAAAATATATTGTCCACGCGCCCCGGAAAATCGCGCTCCATTTGTACCAACCAGGCTTTAATTTCTTGCCGTTTTAAGTTTTCTTGCGAGCCGCATAAGTCACAAGGAATAATCGGGAATTCTTTGCGACGGGCAAAACTCGCCAAATCTTTTTCCAAACAATAGGCCAGTGGGCGAATCACCATATGGTGCCCATCGTCGCTGACAAGCTTGGGCGGCATGGCCTTCATGCGTCCACCATAGAACATGTTCAAGAAAAAAGTTTCGATAATGTCGTCGCGGTGATGCCCCAAGGCAATCTTGTTGGCCCCCAGTTCTTTGGCCGCGCGGTACAGCACGCCGCGGCGCAAACGAGAGCACAGCGAGCAGGTGGTTTTGCCCAAGGGGATTTTTTCACGCACGATGGAATAAGTGTCGGCTTCAATGATGCGGTAATCTACGCCCAAGGAAGCCAGATAAGCGGGCAGCACGTCCTCCGGAAAGCCGGGCTGCTTCTGGTCCAAGTTAACCGCAATGAGTTTAAAATTAATCGGTGCGCGCTTGCGCAAAGCCATCAGAATAGTGAGCAGGGCATAGGAATCCTTGCCGCCGCTTACGCACACCATCACCGTATCGCCTTCCTCGATTAAATTAAAATCACCAATGGCGCGACCCACGGCACTGCATAGCCGTTCTTGCAGGCGAATGAAATTTGCCGAAGGAGGTCGTTCAACCGTTAACATATAGCCCTTATGGAAGCCCGTATTCTGAAATGACCGCTATTTTACCGCACAACCTGATCCCGGGTGCTGAAGCGCAGGCCCATAGCCTGGTGCTGCAGGCCGAGATTGCGCGCGTTATTGCGGCTCAGGGGGGCTGGATCGACTTTGCGCAGTACATGGCCTTGGCCCTTTATGCCCCCGGTCTGGGGTATTACAGCGCAGGGTCGGCTAAGTTGGGTGCCGCCGGGGACTTTGTTACTGCTCCTGAAATGACGCCGCTTTTTGCACTAACCGTGGCAGGCCCCGTGGCAGAAACGCTTAGCCATATTGAAGACAGCGACATTTTAGAAATGGGAGCGGGCAGTGGGCGCTTGGCCCACGACCTGTTGCTGGCGCTGCATGAATTAAAAACCTTGCCGCGCCATTACCGTATTTTGGAAGTCAGTCCCGAGCTGCGCGCGCGTCAGCAACAGATGCTTGCCACCTTGCCCGCAGAACTTGCTGGGCGCATTACTTGGTGCGATGCATGGCCTAAGGATATTAGCGGTGTGGTGCTGGCCAACGAAGTACTGGACGCTTTTCCGGTGCACCGTGTGGGTTGGCGCCAGGATCATTGGGTGGAACTGGGTGTTGTCATGGAAAACAATGCGTTTGCGTGGCGCGAGCACCCCTTACAAAACATCAGGCTGATGGACGCCTTGGCAAAAATATTCATCACCCCCATGGAGGTCGATCATTACGACACCGAGGTCAACTTATCGGCAGGCGATTTAATGGTGAATTTAGCCGCGTCATTAAATGCGGGCTGCGCCATTTTTATTGATTACGGCTTTCCAGCACGCGAGTATTACCATCCACAACGCAATGAAGGCACACTCATGTGTCACATTCGTCACCACGCCCATGGCAACCCTTTTATCTATCCGGGCTTGCAAGACATTACGGCACATGTGGACTTTACGGCCGTGGCACGTGCCGCGCAGCAGCAAGGCTTAACGGTGCAAGACTATGCCACTCAAGCGGCGTGGCTGATTGATGCGGGAATTACTGATCACATGACCAATCTGTCGGCACAAGACACCCGACAACATTTCGCCACCATCTCGGCGGTACAAAAGCTACTCAGTCCGGCAGAAATGGGAGAGCTGTTTAAAGTTTTGGTATTGGGAAAGGGGGCGGCATCAAAGCACGCGCAATCGCTGCTGGGTTTAATGTAAGGTTTCTGCAATGGCGTGCAGTCGCGCTGCACGAATGCGCACTGGAATGTCTGCTGGTTCCGCCCCTTGAATAATCTCACCGGTAGGTACTTTTAGTGTGGCCTGCAGCGCGCGGTTTAAACGCCCCCACACCGTGTCCTCTTGGGCCTGAGCCATGCTTCCTTCACGCGCCTGCATACAGCATGCGTGAGTGGCCAATATTTCTTCAAAACGTTGCGGGCGGCGCACGCCATCGGTGCGCTCAATCACGGTTAATAATTTTTCCGCGGAAGCGTCTGTAATGGAGCTGATGTGGACAAAGTTCTCGGCGGTGATACGTGCCAAATCGCGAATCTCCGTGGGGACGCGAATGCGCTCGCACAAGGGCACAATCACTTCACGTCCGCTGTGCAAATGATCTTGCAACAAGTTAACCAGAAACGCGCTCCAGCGCACACCCAGGGGATGGCGCATGGCCGCGGCATGGTCCACGGTCTCTAAGGCCAGCTCTGATCGCTCAGGCCATGCGCTCATTAATTCAGGTGTTACGCGGCTTAAGGCGCCACAGCGATGAAGCACATGAAATAATTCGGAGGGCGTAGATTCATTCAGGCCGCGCGAGAGTTCTTGCCACACACGCTCAGGCACCAAGGCGTCCACTTCACCGTGCTCTACCATTTTTTCCATCAAAGCATAGGTTTCCGGGGCCACGGTAAAGTTAAATCCCTCCTTAAAGCGTGCCGCAAAGCGTGCCACACGCAACACCCGCACCGGGTCTTCACCAAATGCTGCGCTTACATGACGCAAGATGCGATGGCGTAAATCATTGATACCCCCAAAAGGATCTACCAGTGCGCCACCGGGTTCGCGGGCCATGGCATTAATGGTGAGGTCGCGCCGCTGCAAATCTTCTTCTAGAGTGACTTCGGGGCTGGCGTGCAGTGTAAAGCCGCGATAGCCCGGCGCCGTTTTGCGTTCGGTGCGCGCCAACGCATATTCTTCGTGGGTCTTGGGGTGCAGAAAAACGGGAAAGTCGCGACCCACGGGTTTAAAGCCTTGCGCCTCCATTTCCTCAGGTGTGGCGCCCACCACCACCCAGTCGCGGTCTTGAACCACAAGACCCAGCAACTCATCGCGCACGGCCCCGCCTACTTCATAAATTTTCATGGTTGAACCACCGGATCAATGTCCTTGTCACGTGCAGGTTTCGCACCAGAAAGCGCGCCCAACCGTTGTTTTAATGATACGACGGGCAATCCCAAGCGTTGATTGTAAACCGTGCTGTTGTAGAGCACATGCTTCACGTAGTTGCGTGTTTCTGTGATCGGAATGGTTTCAATAAACAAGGCGGCTTCAAGCGGGGCTTCGAGCATCCAACCACGCACCCGGTGGGGGCCTGCATTGTAAGCAGCCGTTGCCAATACGGGGTTGCCTGTGACGTTGAGCAGATAGCGTAAATAGGCCGAACCCAGCTGAAGGTTTACGTCAATGCGCGTGGCGGCGGCGGGTTGAAACCCTTTTAATGAAATGCGTCGTGCAATCCAGCGGGCGGTAGCGGGCATCAGCTGCATCAACCCCAAGGCGCCGGAGCGCGAACGGGCTTCAGGAAAGAAATGGCTTTCTTGTCGTGTTAAGCCGTACACCCACGCTTCATCCAATTGATTTTGCGTGGCCCAATTGTGTATTTCGTCGCGGTAGGGTAAGGGGTAACGCAACGCGTAATCTTGCTGATCGCCGGCGCGCTCAATACTGTAGATGGAGCGGTCTATCCACAGGACTTGTGCGGCCCAGGTGGCTGCTGCCAGATGTTCACGGCTGTTTAATGGGCGATCTGCCGCCTTCCATTCAAATTGCGCGTCGGTGGCAAGCCCCAATTGATGCAGTCTAAAGGCGCGCTCAAAGCGGGGCGCCACAGCCATCATTTCATCGGCTTGTGCCGCTGGAGGTGCGATAGGGGCCTGAAATTGCCCGTCCAAATCCTCCAGTGCCAGCAATCCATAAAAACCGGGTTCTTGTGCAAGTTCGGCAAGTAAGGCTTGCGCCTCATCGGCTTTATTTAACGCGCTCAGGGCTCGCGCCTTCCAATAACGCCACACCGGTTGTCGCGCCTCTGTGCCAGACAATTGTGATATGCCGTTTAATAGTTCATCCCAATTTTGTGCGCGCAATGCTGCGCGAATGCGCCAAGTGCGCATCACATCATTGGTCAATGGGTCGGTTACATTGCGAAACCAAATAATGGCTTTGGGGTTTAAGGCCAAGGCGCCCTGATAAGCAATCTGTAACCAAGCATAAGATATTTCGTGGGCGTTCAAGCGCGGCGCCAAACGGTTTAATTGCGCTATGGCCAGTTCCGGTGAATGGGCAGCATATTGCGCCAGAGCAAACAAGGCCAGTTCATGTGTGGCCGGTGAGGCATCGGTTATTTTCCAGCTTTCTAAGAAACGCAGCGGACGGTTATAGGCGGTAGACAAATCCAGTTCGCCAGGTGCCTGTGCGCTAGGCAAAAACCCCATGATGACATGTGCTAAGTTTAAATTGGCATCGCTTAAGGCTTGGCGCAGGGCGGCCCAAACATCGTCATTGCTCAGCGATCCGTTGCTGGCCAATTGGTGAAATACGGTCACACAACTGTCGGGCAAAATTTTATTGGAAAACCACAACACGCGCACATCGCGCGCCACGGAGCTGTCTTGCTTGAGCAGCCTGTTTTGAAAATGATCGCAGGCTACCTCCGTGTCTTCTAAAGCATTTTGCGTGACTTGCGCTGCAAAGGTATCCCAATCCTGTGCGCGTGCTAGGGCTTTCAGCCATGTGATGCGCAAGGGTTCCAATAAGGGGCTGTTGGGGTAGCGTGTCAAAAAGCCTTTTACATCCGCGCTAGGGGGAGGGCCGGGTTGCGCTAAGCGCAAATCCAACAACCAATACTCGGGATAGTCGATTAAGGGGTCTGACCCCATGTTTTTAATGCCGCGCTGAACGCCTGCCACGTCGCGCAAAGCCCACGAGTCGTGAGCAGCAAGCAGCGCATCATCGGCTGGAGTGGCCGTTGCTGGTGTGGTTGTCAGTAGGAGGCCGGCCAGCAGCAGACTCGCCAGCGCTCGACAAATGGGTGCTGCAGATTGCAATGGATTGTCCTTTGCCTTAAGGGCTGTAGATCTTGATTATAGGGGCAAATAACCCCCTGCGCTGCGGGGGCGGGCGGAGGGGTTAAACAGGGCTATTTTGAGCCTATTTGGCGTATCATGAGGGTTTTTGGACGTTAGTGCGGTTGTTTTTATAAGGAAGATACCATGGCGTTATCCCACCAGCCCGTTGCTCGCACGTTACTCCATCGCCGCAGTATTTCTGTAGAGGGGTTTCAGCGCGAAGACGGTCTCTACGATATTGAAGGCCATTTGGTGGACATTAAGGGCTACGACTTTCCCGTATCTAATGGCATTCGCAAAACAGGCGAGCCCATTCACGACATGTGGCTGAGCATTACCATCGATGACCATATGATCATTCGTGATGCAAAGGCCAGCACGGTGGCGCGCCCCTACGAGGGCAGCTGCGAAAACATCACCCCGCATTACGGCAAATTGAAGGGGTTGAGCATAGCCCCAGGCTTTACGCGGGCGGTAAAAGAGCTGTTTGGAGGCGTGCGCGGCTGCACCCATCTCACGGAATTAATTGGCACATTGGCTACGGTGGCGTTTCAAACCCGCTATGGCTCTGCAGAATCGGGCAGCGAGCATAAGCCGCCCCATTTGGACGGTTGCCATGCGCTCGATACCCAAGGACCTGTGGTGGCAAAGTATTATCCCAAGTGGTATTTGCCAAAATCATAGGGTGATGTTGATAACCGTCAATTTTTTACTCCCCAGCGTTTGGTAGAATCATTTGTTTTTTACGGCAACATGAATGGTGATGGCCCCTCGTGGCCTGACAACCTTAACCGATAATAAAGGCTCATTAATGAAGATCCATGAATATCAAGCCAAGGAAATTCTGCGTCATTACGGCGTGGTCACCCCGCGCGGCATTCCCTGTTTTTCTGTGGCAGAGGCCATTACTGCCGCCAAAACCCTAGGTGGGCCCGTGGCTGTGGTGAAAGCGCAAATTCACGCCGGTGGGCGCGGTAAGGGCGGCGGCGTTAAAGTGGCCAAGTCCCCTGCTGAATTGGAAGCCTTTGCTAAGGATATTTTTGGCATGCAGCTCATCACACACCAAACCGGACCTGAGGGTCAGAAAGTGCGTCGCCTACTGATTGAAGAGGGCGCGGATATTAAGAAAGAACTCTATATTGGCATGGTTGTGGATCGCGGCACGCAGCGCGTGGCACTCATGGCCAGCTCCGAGGGCGGCATGGATATTGAAGAAGTGGCTGCCCACACACCAGAAAAAATCCACACTATTTTTATTGACCCCATGAAAGGGCTGTTGGATAAAGACGCCGATTCCGTGGCCACTAAGATTGGTGTGCCCGCCGAACTGGTGCCGCAGGCGCGTGTGTTACTGCAAGGTCTGTATCGCGCCTTTGATGAAACCGATGCCAGCTTGGCAGAAATTAATCCCATGGTGGTGACCGGCGACGGACGTGTGGTGGCGCTGGATGCGAAAATGAATTTTGATTCTAATGCACTCTATCGTCATCCCGAAATTACCGCCTTACGCGATTTGGATGAAGAAGATCCCAATGAAATTGCCGCCTCAAAATTTGACCTTTCCTACATCTCACTGGATGGCAACATCGGCTGCTTAGTGAATGGGGCTGGATTGGCCATGGCCACCATGGATATCGTCAAACTCTACGGCGGCAGCCCGGCCAACTTCTTAGATGTGGGCGGCGGCGCCACCACCGAAAAAGTCACCGAAGCGTTTAAGTTGATGCTGAATAACTCCAACGTCAAGGCTATTCTGGTGAATATCTTTGGCGGCATCATGAAGTGCGATGTGATTGCAGAAGGGGTGGTGGCTGCGGCGCGTGAAGTGAAACTGTCGGTGCCGCTGGTGGTGCGCTTGGAAGGCACTAACGTAGAACTGGGCAAAAAAATTCTAGTCGATTCCGGCCTTCCCATTATCTCGGCTTCTAATATGGCCGATGCTGCTGCGAAAGTAGTAGAAGCCATAAGGAAATAACATGTCTATCTTAATTAATAAAAATTCACGCGTGATCACTCAGGGCATCACCGGAAAGACTGGGATGTTTCACACCAAGATGTGTTTAGAGTACGCCAACGGGGCCAACTGTTTTGTGGCAGGTGTCACGCCTAAGAAGGGCGGACAATTCTATGAAAGCATTCCCATTTTTGAAAATGTGAAAGAGGCCAAAGAAGCCACCGGCGCCACCGTGTCGGTTATTTACGTGCCGCCCCCTTTTGCCGCTGCTGCCATTGATGAAGCGGTAGAGGCTGATTTGGATTTGGTGATTTGTATTACCGAAGGCATCCCGGTGCGCGACATGATTCGCACACGCTATAAAATGCAGGGCCGTAAAACCCGCTTGATTGGGCCTAATTGCCCCGGTTTAATTACGCCAGATGAAATTAAAATTGGCATTATGCCGGGCCACATTCACAAAAAAGGCCCCATTGGCGTGGTGTCGCGTTCGGGCACGTTAACGTACGAAGCCGTGGGGCAGCTGCGTGAATTGGGGCTGGGCCAATCCTCTTGCGTGGGTATTGGGGGCGATCCCGTGAATGGCATGAAGCATATTGATGTGTTGAAGTTATTTAATGACGATCCCGAAACCGAAGCGGTGATTATGGTGGGTGAGATTGGCGGCAGCGATGAAGAGCTGTGCGCGTACTGGATTAAAGAACATATGACCAAACCCGTGATTGGTTTCATTGCAGGGATTACCGCTCCTCCAGGAAAACGCATGGGTCACGCGGGGGCCATTATTTCCGGTGGCAAGGGAACTGCTCAAGAAAAGTTGGCTGTGATGGAAGAGTGCGGCATTAAGGTGACCCGAAATCCAGCGGAGATGGGTAAAACCTTGCTTTCTGTACTGTAGCCTCTTTTTGGGGTCAGACCCCGGGTGGGGTCTGACCCCTACTCCCTATTTCTTGTGGGGGCAGTCTTCTTTTAGGCAATCAGCGTAGAGGTGGAGGGAGTGATCGTGAATGGCAAAGCCACGATCTTTTGCCACACGGGCTTGGCGCTTTTCAATTTCAGCATCGTAGAATTCTTCCACATGACCGCATTGTAAGCACACCAGATGGTCGTGATGCTCGCCGTGATTAAGCTCGAACACCGCCTTATCACTTTCAAAATGGTGGCGCACCAGAAGACCCGCCTGCTCAAATTGGGTTAACACCCGGTACACCGTGGCCAAGCCAATCTCCATACCTTCTTGCATGAGCCGCTTGTACACATCCTCGGCGCTTAAGTGCCGTGAGTCTGAGTTTTCAAACAGGCTTAGCACCTTAAGGCGGGGAAGGGTAGCCTTGAGACCCATTTCATTGAGGTCTTGGGATGCGCTCATGGGAGAGGGGTTTGAGTTAAGATGGGGTATTATAGGCGGATTGTCTGAATTTCGTTGAGTGCATCCCATGATTCGTTTTGCCCTAGTACTGCTACTGGCCACCCTTACCTTAGGCGCTTGCTCATTGAGGCCGTATAAGGTGAATATTCAGCAAGGTGTAGTGATTGACGCCGAAATGACCGCTCGCCTCAAGGAGGGCATGACGCGCGCCCAGGTCAGCTTTACCCTGGGCACTCCCCTCTTGGCCGATCCCTTTCATGCCAACCGATGGGATTATGTGTATTACACCCGCAAAGGCGGCAAGTTGGACCAACCGCAAAACCTCACGGTATTTTTCAAGGATGAGAAGTTAGAGCGCTTTGTGACCAATTACGTGGCTCCTGAGGGGGCGCCGCAGCCCGCTCCTTTACCCGCTCCTGTGGTGAAGAAGAGTTCTTGGTGGTGGCCGTGGTAACAAATGTCTGTATTGCCGGTGCCAATGGCCGTATGGGCCGCGCCCTGATTGAGGCGGTATTGAGCGCACAAGACTTAGTCCTGACAGGCGCCCTCGAGCAACAGGGGCACCCCATGTTGGGCCGCAATCCTGGGGATTGGGTGGGGCAATCCTGCGCCATCACGATTACGGATCAAGTGGCGGAAGCTTTATCCCGCAATACCGTATTGATCGATTTTACCCGCCCTGAAGGCACTCTGGCCCACTTAGCGGCGTGCCAAAGAGCCAAATGCGGCATGGTAATTGGCACTACGGGGTTTAATGACGAACAAAAGAAGCTGATTCAAGAGGCCAGCGCCCATATTCCCATCGTTTTTGCCCCCAATATGAGCATGGGGGTGAATGTTACCTTGGCCTTACTGGAGTTGGCGGCACGCGTGTTGCAACCGGGTTTTGACGTGGAAATTACCGAAGCGCACCACCGCCATAAGGTGGATGCGCCCTCCGGTACGGCGTTGCGCATGGGTGAAGCGGTGGCCCAAGCACGGGGTCAAAAACTGGCTGATGTGGCGGTTTATGGCCGCGAAGGGGTGACTGGCGAGCGGGATCCCAACACCATCGGCTTTGCCACTGTACGCGGTGGTGATGTGGTAGGAGATCACACAGTGGCCTTTTTAGGGCTGGGCGAGCGAGTGGAAATTACTCACAAAGCCAGTAGCCGCGCTACTTTTGCTTTGGGCGCCTTGCAAGCCGCTCGTTTTATTGCCCAGCGCAGCGCGGGCTTATACGATATGCGGGATGTTTTGGGTCTAAAAGCACTGTAAAATCCTGCGTCAGGATTTGATCCATACCCACGCTTGAGGTATAATTCCACCAATCGGAAACGGGAATGTCGCGCACAGCGTCCTTCCCGTTTTGCATATCTAACCCCATCGGAGCGCTCTTGTAATGGCTGATGCCAATACCGCAACAACGACCGTGCCCGCCATTTTAGTATTGGCGGACGGATCGGTGTTTCGGGGGCAATCCATCGGGGCGCTGGGCAGTTCTGTGGGGGAGGTGGTCTTTAACACCGCCATGACAGGCTATCAAGAAATTCTCACCGACCTGTCCTATGCCCAGCAAATAGTCACGCTCACCTATCCGCACATCGGCAACGTGGGCGTTACCGCAGAAGATGCCGAGTCCGACATTGTGGCCGCAGCGGGACTTGTTATTCGTGATTTGCCACGATTGCTTTCCAACTGGCGCTCGCAGCAAGGCTTGCCGGAATACTTGGCCCAGCGCAAGGTGGTGGCCATTGCCGGTATCGACACCCGTCGCTTGACGCGTTTACTGCGCGAGAAGGGTGCGCAAAGTGGTTGCATCATGACGGGCATGAAGGGTGAGCTGCTCGATGAAGCACAGGCCATTAAAGCGGCACGTGCATTTCCGGGTCTGGCTGGCATGGACTTGGCTAAGGTGGTGACCTGTAAAAAACCGTACCTGTGGAGCGAGGGCAGTTGGCGTTTGGGCCAGATGCCCATAACACTCAGCGCCCCTACCTTCAAAGTAGTGGCTTACGACTTTGGTGTGAAGCGCAACATTCTGCGCATGCTGGTGGATCGCGGTTGTGAGGTGACGGTGGTTCCCGCCACCACACCGGCTGCAGAGGTACTGCGCATGAAGCCCCACGGCGTGTTTCTCTCCAATGGCCCGGGTGACCCTGAACCTTGCGATTACGCCATTCAAGCCATTCGCGAACTTTTAGACGCTGCCGTGCCCTTATTTGGCATTTGCTTAGGCCACCAGCTGTTGGGTCTGGCCTCCGGTGCGCGCACCCTAAAAATGAAATTTGGTCATCATGGCGCCAACCACCCCGTGCAAACTTTGGAGTCGGGGCGGGTCATGATCACCAGCCAGAACCATGGTTTTGCCGTAGATCCTGCTACGCTGCCGGCCCATCTGCGCGTGACGCATAAATCATTGTTTGATGATAGTTTGCAAGGCATCGCACGCACCGACAAACCGGCCTTTGGTTTTCAGGGACACCCTGAGGCCAGCCCAGGTCCGCACGAAGCCGGTGAATTGTTCGATCACTTTGTATCCCTTATGCAAGCCGCGAAAGTCTAGAAAAAACCATGCCCAAGCGTTTAGACATTAAGTCCATCCTCATCATCGGCGCCGGTCCCATTGTGATTGGACAGGCCTGTGAGTTTGATTATTCCGGCGCGCAAGCCTGTAAGGCGCTGCGCGAAGAAGGCTATCGGGTCATTTTGGTGAATTCCAATCCCGCCACCATCATGACCGATCCTGAAATGGCCGATGTGACGTACATCGAACCCATCACCTGGAAAACCATCGAACAGATTATCGAAAAAGAGCGCCCCGATGCGCTGCTGCCCACTATGGGTGGACAGACGGCATTAAATTGCGCGCTGGATTTGGCGCGCGAAGGCGTGTTGGATAAATACAATGTAGAAATGATCGGTGCGCGCAAAGAAGCCATCGACAAAGCAGAAGATCGCGAAAAGTTTAAGGCGGCTATGACGCGCATTGGGCTTTCTACCCCACGCTCCAACATTGCCCATAGCCTTGAAGAAGCCATGCAGGTGCAAGCCCTGGTGGGTTTTCCTGCCATTATTCGTCCCTCCTTCACCATGGGCGGCAGTGGCGGCGGTATTGCCTATAATCAACAAGAATTTTTAGAAATTTGTGAACGGGGTTTGGATGCATCTCCCACCCGTGAATTGTTGGTGGAAGAGTCTGTGATTGGTTGGAAAGAATTTGAAATGGAGGTGGTGCGCGATTGCAAAGACAATTGCATCATCATTTGCTCCATCGAAAACTTGGACGCCATGGGTGTGCATACAGGCGACTCTATCACCGTGGCGCCCGCACAAACCCTCACCGATAAAGAATATCAAATCATGCGCGATGCCTCTTTGGCGGTGCTGCGCGAAATTGGTGTGGAAACCGGCGGTTCTAACGTGCAGTTTGCCATCAACCCCGTAGATGGGCGCATGATCGTGATTGAAATGAACCCACGCGTGTCGCGCTCTTCGGCATTGGCCTCTAAAGCCACGGGCTTCCCCATTGCCAAGGTGGCGGCTAAGTTGGCCGTGGGTTACACCTTAGACGAATTGAAGAACGACATTACCGGCGGTGCCACACCGGCTTCTTTTGAGCCCAGCATTGATTACGTGGTGACCAAGGTGCCGCGTTTTGCTTTCGAAAAGTTTCCGCAAGCCAACGACCGCCTCACCACACAAATGAAATCTGTGGGCGAAGTGATGGCCATCGGCCGCTCCTTTCAGGAGTCCTTGCAAAAAGCTCTGCGCGGATTAGAAACGGGGGCCAATGGGTTGGATGAGCTACCGGGCGATCGCGCGGAAGTAGAAGCGGAATTGGCCAACCCTGGGCCTTATCGCTTATGGCATGTGGCGGGCGCATTCCGATTGGGTATGACGCGCGATGAAATTTATCGCCTGTCCCACATCGACCCGTGGTTCTTGGCCGAAATTGAAGATTTGGTTCAAGAAGAGGAAGCGTTGCGCGGCCAAGCGTTGAGCGCGCTCAACGAGCCCAAAATGCGCGCCTTAAAACGCAAAGGTTTCTCGGACCGGCGCATAGCAGAACTATTGGCCACTGATGAGCATCAAGTTCGCGCCCATCGCCATGCCATGAAGGTGCGTCCGGTGTATAAGCGCGTGGATACTTGTGCTGCAGAATTTTCTACCAACACCGCTTATCAATACTCCACTTACGAAGAAGAGTGCGAAGCCGCGCCCACCAACAACAAAAAAATTATGGTCTTGGGCGGCGGACCCAATCGTATTGGGCAAGGCATCGAGTTTGATTACTGTTGCGTGCATGCGGCGCTAGCCTTGCGCCAAGATGGTTATGAAACCATCATGGTGAATTGCAATCCCGAAACAGTGTCAACCGACTACGACACTTCAGACCGCTTGTACTTCGAGCCACTAACTCTAGAGGATGTGCTGGAAATTGTGGCCATCGAAAAACCCACGGGTGTGATTGTGCAGTTTGGGGGTCAGACCCCACTGAAGTTGGCGCGTGGCCTAGAGGCTGCAGGAGTGCCCATTATTGGCACGCCGCCGGACAGTATTGATCGCGCAGAAGACCGCAAGCGTTTTCAACAAATGCTGCATGATTTAAAACTGCGTCAACCAGAAAACCGCACGGCTTTTGATCGCGCCTCTACGCTGGACTTGGCCGCAGACTTGGGCTACCCCATGGTGGTGCGGCCAAGCTATGTGTTGGGCGGGCGGGCCATGCAAATTGTGCATACCCCCGCTGATTTAGAAAAATATTTACGCGATGTGGTCTCTGATACCGATGGTATGAACGGAGTGGCCGTGACGCGCGACGCGCCTATCTTGCTGGATCGTTTTTTAAACGACGCCATTGAAGTGGATGTGGATGCGGTTTGCGATGGCGAACAAGTGGTGATTGGCGGCATCATGGAGCATATCGAACAAGCGGGTGTGCATTCGGGTGATTCGGCCTGTTCCTTGCCCCCCTTTAGTCTATCTGCAGACTTGCAAAATGAGTTGCGCCGCCAAACCGTGGCCATGGCCAAAGAGTTGGGCGTGGTGGGGCTTATGAATGTGCAGTTTGCCATTCAAGGGGACACAGTTTACGTGTTGGAAGTTAATCCACGGGCATCACGCACGGTGCCCTATGTGGCCAAAGCCACTGGGCGACAACTGGCCAAGGTGGCGGCGCGCTGTATGGTGGGCCAAAGCCTGAAGTCGCAGGGCGTGCTGCACGAAATTATTCCACCTCATTTCTCTGTGAAAGAAGCGGTTTTTCCCTTTATTAAATTCCCTGGCGTGGACACCATTTTGGGTCCTGAGATGAAGTCCACCGGCGAAGTAATGGGAGTGGGCAGCACCTTTGCCGAAGCCTTTGTGAAGTCGCAATTAGCGGCCAGCGTAAAGCTGCCCACTGGCGGAAAAGCATTTATTAGCGTAAAAAATGCCGATAAATTGCGCGTGGTTGAAATTGGCCGTAATCTGTGCGAGTTGGGATTCGCTTTGGTGGCTACACGGGGTACTTGCGCGGCGTTGCTTGAGGCGGGCCTTAAAGTCACACCCGTGAATAAAGTAGCTGAAGGCCGTCCTCATATTGTAGACATGGTGAAGAATGGCGAGATTAGCCTCATCATCAACACTGTGGAAGACCTGCCGCGTGCAGTGCAAGATTCTTGGTCCATTCGTAACGCTGCCTTGCAAGGGCGGGTGACGTACTACACCACCTTAGCCGGTGCTCGCGCCGCCTGTTTGGGCATGCAGCTGACCAAAAGCAAAAGTCTGGGTATTTACGATTTACAAAGTTTACATAAGCAAATTGATCAGGCGGGAGCCCCAGTATGATTAAAGTCCCCTTAACGGTTGTGGGAGCGGAGCGCCTTAAGGCCGAGCTTCATAACCTTAAACATGTGCAGCGCCCGGCAGTGATTCAGGCCATTAGTGAGGCGCGGGCCCAAGGCGATCTCTCCGAAAATGCGGAATACGACGCAGCCAAAGAGAGGCAAAGCTTTATTGAGGGGCGCATCATTGAATTGGAATCAAAGATCTCCAATGCGCAGGTTATTGACCCCAAACTATTGGATGCCGAGGGGCGCTGCGTGTTTGCCTCTACTGTTGAAGTGGAAGACCTTTCCTCGGGTGATGTGTTTACCTATCAAATTGTCGGTGAAGATGAGGCCGATATTAAGGATGGAAAAATTTCTATTAGTTCGCCCATCGCCCGAGCCCTGATTGGCAAATATGCCGGTGACACGGTAGAGGTGAATGCACCAGGAGGGGTACGAGAATATGAAATCCGCGACGTCCGATACGGCTAACACGCTTCCCCTTAACGCCAAGCCCTTACAGCTGACGCCTGCTGAACGCAGCGCCTTGCGCGCCCGTGCGCATGCCCTAAACCCCGTGGTGATGGTGGGTAACGCAGGCCTTACCGATTCGGTGTTGCTAGAAGCCCATCGCGCACTCATTTCTCACGAGCTGATTAAAATTCGCCTGTTGGGCGGTGAGCGCGATGAGCGCCGCTCCATCAGCGACAGCTTCTGCGAACGTTTAGGGGCCGCCCCCGTACAACAGATCGGCAAAGTGTTGGTTATTTATCGGCCCCGATGAAACCCACACGAACCAGCAAAGGCTGGATGCGGGAACATGTTAACGACCCCTTTGTCATTAAGGCGCGTTTAGAAGGTTACCGCTCCCGCGCATCCTACAAGCTGATGGAAATCGATGACCGCGACCATCTTTTGGTGTCAGGGATGACAGTGGTGGATTTGGGTGCCACGCCAGGAGGTTGGTCCCAGGTGGCGCGCATGCGCCTTAAAACCCACGGTCGCGTTATGGCCATCGATATTCTGCCCATGGCCCCTTTGGTGGGCGTAGACTTTATCCAAGGGGACTTTAATGATCCTGCGGTGCGGGTGCAGTTGGCAACTTCCTTACCCACCTCTCAGGCAGACCTTGTTTTATCCGATTTAGCCCCCAACATAAGTGGGGTAGCACTATATGACCAAGCGCGCGCCACGGAACTATGGGAGGCTGCCTTGGAATTTGCAGTTAACACCTTGAAGCAAAAAGGAAAATTTTTGGTAAAGGTGTTCCACGGCAGTGACTTTGAAGGATTCGTCAAGCTGATGCGGGGCGTGTTTGAAGAGGTGGCCACACGCAAACCTTTGGCTTCGCGCGACCGCAGTACCGAAGTGTATCTTTTGGGTAAAACCCTCAAACCCGATGCGGCGGCTGTATTGACCCGGCATTTAGACGGTGAATAAAGGTCGCTTTTAGGATTACAATAATAGATTGGGCTTGTTTTTAAGCCTTTGCACTGCGCACAGCGCGCGGAGGATGATGTCTTGAACAATATTTTCAAAAACATTTTGGTTTGGCTGTTTGTGGGTGTGGTGTTGATGCTGTTGGTCAATCAATTTCAGGGACGCGCGCCTACCACTGATGTTATGACCTATTCCTCGTTTATTGACGAGATGAAAGCCGGCCATATTGCCAAGGTAGTGATCGACGGGCGCGCCTTGCGCGGTGAAAAAACCGACGGCAAAGCCTTTACCTCCTATTCCCCGTCCGATCCTTGGTTGGTGAGCGATCTGCTGAAATACAACGTGGCTATATCGGCCAAGCCTGAAGAAGAACCCTCCATTTTTATGAGCCTCTTGATGTCTTGGTTCCCCATGGTGCTGCTGATCGGCGTGTGGATTTTCTTTATGCGCCAAATGCAAAACGGGGGTGGGAAGGGGGGCGCGTTTTCTTTCGGCAAAAGCCGTGCGCGCATGTTGGATGAAAACACCAACCCTGTTACCTTTGCTGATGTGGCGGGTGTGGATGAAGCCAAAGAAGAAGTGGGTGAGTTGGTAGAGTTTTTACGCGACCCCGGTAAATTTCAAAAACTGGGCGGCCGCATTCCGCGCGGTGTGCTGATGGTGGGCAGTCCTGGTACCGGCAAAACATTATTGGCACGGGCCATCGCGGGCGAAGCCAAGGTGCCGTTCTTTAGCATTTCAGGTTCAGATTTTGTAGAAATGTTTGTGGGCGTGGGCGCGGCACGTGTGCGCGACATGTTTGAGCAAGCCAAAAAAACCGCCCCCTGTATTGTATTTATCGATGAAATTGATGCGGTGGGTCGTCAGCGTGGCGCAGGCTTAGGCGGCGGCAATGATGAGCGAGAACAAACCCTCAACCAATTACTGGTGGAGATGGATGGTTTTGAAGGCACTGTGGGCGTCATTGTCATCGCCGCCACCAACCGGCCTGATGTGTTAGATCCCGCCCTTTTGCGTCCTGGTCGTTTTGACCGTCAAGTAGTGGTGCCCTTGCCCGATATTCGCGGTCGCGAACAAATTTTACTGGTGCATATGCGTAAAGTGCCGCTGGCACCGGACGTGCGTGCGGATATTATTGCGCGTGGCACACCGGGATTTTCCGGTGCCGACTTGGCCAACTTGGTGAACGAAGCGGCTCTCTTCGCCGCCCGTTTTAATAAGCGCTTGGTGGATATGGAAGACTTTGAGCGCGCCAAAGATAAAATCATTATGGGCGCTGAACGCCGCTCCATGGTGATGCCCGAACAGGAGCGTCGCAACACCGCCTACCATGAGTCTGGCCATGCTGTGGTGGCGCGCTTACTGACCCTCACGGACCCCGTGCATAAGGTCACCATTATTCCGCGCGGCCGCGCCTTAGGCGTGACCATGCAATTACCCACAGAAGATCGCTACAGCATGAACCGCGATCAAATTCTGCAAAACATTTCCGTACTCTTTGGTGGCCGTATCGCCGAAGAAGTATTTATGAATCAAATGACCACCGGGGCCAGTAACGACTTTGAACGCGCCACAGAAATGGCGCGTCGCATGGTAACCCAATGGGGCATGTCCGACAGCATGGGCCCCGTAGTGTATGGCGAAAATGAAGGCGAAGTGTTTTTAGGCCGCTCCATTACCACGCATAAAAATGTATCCGAATCCACCATGCAAAAAGTGGACGGAGAAATTCGCCGCATCATTGATGAGCAATATGGTTTGGCTCGTCGCCTTATTGAAGCCAATCGCGATAAGATTGAAGCCATGACCCATGCGCTGCTGGAATGGGAAACCCTTGATGCTGAGCAGATTGAGGACATCATGTCGGGACGCCCTCCGCGCCCACCCAAACCCTCTACGCCCATTCCGCCGCCCTCTGCGGCAGCAGGACCCACAACGGGCTCGGCCCCTGGCGCCGCCCAACCCGCACAAGGCGCATGAGAAATAGGGGTCAGACCCCTGGGGGGGTCTGACCCCAAAAACCGCTTGGCGCTCACTATGACAGATTTTCACTGCGGTCATTACCGCATTCCTCTTAACCGTCCCGTTATCATGGGCGTACTCAATGTCACGCCGGATTCTTTTTCTGATGGTGGTCAATTTACCGATGTGGCGCGCGCGGTAGATCAGGGCTTTCGCCTAATGGAAGAGGGTGCCGCGGTACTGGATGTGGGCGGTGAGTCCACACGCCCTGGCGCTACACCGGTAGAACTGAAAGAAGAGTTGCGCCGAGTGATTCCCGTGATTGAACAATTGGCCGGTGGTCCGGTACCTATTTCTATTGATACTCGACACACGGAAGTGATGAAAGCTGCTTTGGCGGCAGGCGCCACCTTAGTTAACGATGTGAATGCACTGCAAGCACCGGGCGCCCTGGACGCTTGTGCCGCTTCCAACGCGGGCGTGTGTCTCATGCACATGCAAGGTGATCCCATTACCATGCAAAACAATCCCACCTATACCGACGTGGTGAGCGAAGTGCGCCACTTTTTATTGGCGCGTGCCGCTGTCGCTGAAAGTTCTGGTATTGCGCGTAACCGCATACTGCTGGACCCCGGTTTTGGCTTTGGTAAAACAGTGGCGCATAATTTGGCGTTACTGCATGAATTAAAATCATTAGCAGCGCAAGGTTATCCGGTGTTGGCCGGCCTATCGCGCAAATCAGTACTGGGAGCCATCATCGGCAAAGATGGTGACAACCGAATGGCGGCCAGTGTAGCTGCCGCACTGCTGGCTGTTCAGCGCGGCGCTTGGATGCTGCGCGTGCACGATGTAAAAGCCACTGCCAACGCATTGGCCGTATGGCAAGCGGTAGAAGGAGGGGCTTTGTGAGCCGCAAATATTTTGGCACCGATGGTATTCGTGGGCGTGTGGGTGTAGCACCCATTACCCCTGACTTCATGCTGAAGTTGGGTTTTGCTGCGGGCACCGTGCTGACCCAAACACATCAGAATGGTGATCGACCACGGGTCATGATTGGCAAAGACACGCGCGTATCGGGTTACATGTTGGAGTCTGCCCTCGAAGCGGGGCTATCAGCCGCCGGTGTGGATGTGTTGTTGGTGGGCCCAATGCCCACACCCGGTGTGGCGTACCTGACCTTAGCGCTGCGCCTACAAGCCGGCATCATGATCAGCGCCTCGCACAATTCATTTGAAGACAATGGCATTAAGTTTTTTTCAGGGCATGGTACCAAACTATCGGATGCCATCGAACATGAAATTGAAGCGCTGCTCGATCAACCCCTCGTTTGTCATGAATCCGCCACCCTGGGGCGCGCCAGTCGCTTGGACGATGCAGCGGGACGCTACAGCGAATTTTGCAAAAGTACTTTTCCCTCCGCGCTCAATTTAAAAGGACTCAAGCTGGTGGTCGATTGCGCGCATGGCGCCACCTATCATATTGCTCCCGCTGTGTTTCGTGAGTTAGGGGCGGAGGTGGTGGCCATTGGCCATCAACCCAATGGCATGAACATTAACGCCGGCTTTGGCGCCACCGCGCCGCTTGCCATGCAAACCGCGGTGCGTGAACATCAGGCTCATCTGGGCATCGCCTTGGATGGCGATGGTGATCGATTGATTATGGCAGATGCTAAAGGCGCGCTCTACGATGGTGATCAGCTGCTGTACGCCATTGTGAAGCATGCCGCCACACAAGGCGCCAGCAGTGGTGTGGTGGGCACCTTAATGACCAACCTGGCCGTGGAAAACGCCTTTAAGAAGTTAAGTATTCCCTTTACGCGTACTGCGGTAGGTGATCGCTACGTGTTGGAGGCATTGGTGGAGCGCCACTGGTTATGGGGTGGCGAGAATTCTGGCCATATTATTTGTCTTGATAAACACACCACAGGAGATGGCATTGTGTCTGCCTTGCAAGTATTGGCAGCCTTATGCACGCAAAAATCTACACTGGAAGAGTACACCCGTGAACTGACGCTTTACCCGCAATTGCTGGTGAATGTAAAAACACCAGCTGGATTTAATTTAGAAACAGCCGCTGCGCTCTGGGGGTTGGTGAACCAAGCGGAGACGGCCTTGTCTGGAGCGGGGCGTGTGTTGTTACGCCCCTCGGGGACCGAGCCCCTGATTCGTGTAATGGTGGAGGGGGAAGACGCTGCGCTGGTGCGCCATTGGGCCAATGCCATCGCCGCCGCCATCAAATAGGGGTCAGACCCCACCAGGGGTCTGACCCCTATTTCCACCCCTATACGAAGTCGGGGTTGAGCACTGCGCGCAATACCACTTGTCCCGCGCCATTACGCTCTCGGTAAGAAAGCCACCAAATAGCCCCCTTGCGCACACTCCAGTTATCTTCTTGTCCGGACAGTAAAAAAGAAGCAGTACGACCCATGCAGGGTTGATGACCCACAATGATCACGGGCCGAGGGGAGTGCGGCCATTGTGCGATTTTGAGAATTTCTGCAGCGGTGGAGCCCACACCTACCAAACGGCTGGTTTCATAATGCTCGGTCAGCGCAGCGGCAGTGCTTTGTGTGCGGGCCGCGGGACTGGCAATGACACGAACACTATCCCCTAAGGAACTCTTTAACCATTGCGCAATTCGCTGGGCCTGCTGCTCGCCCAAAGGGGTAAGCTGCCGGTCATGATCGGGCAAGGTGTCGTGCGCTTCTGCATGACGCCAAAGAATAAGGTCCATTAATGCTCCACGGTGGGCAGTAAGCGGTAACCCCGCTCGGCTTTGCTGAGAGCCTCCGGCTGCAAATGAAATGCTGAGCGCAGCAACAGGGCGATATCATGTATTCGCTGTGGGTTGCCGTGCTTCAACTCCAGTTCAATTTCTGCAATAACATCGCGGGCATTCCCTGCCAGCACTTCACCTTTATCTAAGGCCAACTCAATCACCGTGCCATCCGCGCATTGTAGCAATTGTGCCACACGGGTAAATTCGGTAATGAAGCGTGGATGTAATTTTTTAAACAAAGCCTCTGATTGCAAGTACGATCGAAGCTCAATATCTTGCACCACGGAAAAGTCCAGTGCATGTCCATCAGAAGGGGTTTCCAATTCTTGGCGGGTAAATAAGCCATCTATCTCAGAACCTTTCGTTTTAAGGGTTTGCACCCAATGGCCCTGTGCGCGGCGCAGGCGCAGGGCCATGTCGCGCTGACGCAGTTCTTGCGAAGGGGTGTCGTAATAAATACTGGTGAGTTGTGCGGTAACGGCGCGGACTTTAATAAAGGGTTGCAAGGCCGGCAGTGCCAAGATGTGAGGCAGATCCTCGGCGCGAGCCGCCAGCTTCAATTCAATTTCAATGTCCACGGCGTTTTCGAGGCAGGGTTTTTAGTGGAAGCACGGTGGGAGATAATTTTTCTAATAAGGCGTCATGGGCGCTAAAAGGTTGCGCGTTACGCGAAACGCGCTGATGGTAATTGCCATCGGCATCCATGACCCAGCTGCGCACATTGTCTTTCAGGTAGGGTCGCAGGCCCTCAGAAATGACGCGGCGCTTAATGCAGGTATCCAAAATGGGTACACAGACTTCAATTCGACGATGCAGATTGCGCTCCATCCAATCGGCGCTGGAAATAAAGACGTCTTCGGCGCCATCGTTGGCAAAATAAAACACGCGGTGATGCTCTAGAAATCGACCGATAATTGAAATCACCCGAATAGAATCCGACAGTCCGGACACGCCGGGGCGCAGCAAGCATACGCCGCGCACGATGAGGTCAATCTTCACGCCCGCTTGGGAGGCGGAGTAGAGCGCCTCAATAATATGGGGTTCGGTTAGGGCGTTCATTTTGGCAATAATGCGACCTGATCGACCGTTGGTCGCATGGTGGGCTTCGCGACCAATGGCTTTAATCAGCTCTTCATGCAAGGTGAAAGGCGATTGAAACAAGCGCTTTAAGCCTGCATGTTTTCCGAGACCCGTAATCTGTAAAAACACCTCATTTACATCCGAGGTAATTTCAGCGTCGGATGTAAAAAGGCCGAAGTCTGTGTACAGTTTTGTGGTTTTGGAATGGTAGTTGCCGGTGCCCAAATGCACGTAGCGGCGTAGCGCATTCCCCTCACGGCGAATTACCATACACATTTTGGCGTGGGTTTTATAGCCAAACACACCATACACCACATGGGCCCCTGCTTCTTCCAGTCGCGAGGCCCAATTGATATTGGCCTCTTCGTCAAAGCGTGCCAGCAACTCAATCACCACCGTCACTTCCTTGCCTTGGTGGGCGGCCTCAATCAACGCCTCAATTAATTCAGAGTCAGTGCCAGCACGGTATACGGTTTGTTTGATGGCCAATACGCGCGGGTCGCTGGCCGCGCGCTGTACAAATTCCACCACCGGCGCAAACGATTGAAAGGGGTGGTGCAGCAACACATCGCGTTTGCGCAGCAGTTCAAAGATATCTTCTTTCTTTTCAAATTCACGAGGGATGCTTTGAGTAAAGCGGGGAAAGCGCAAATCTGGCCTGTCTACCATGTCAGCCACTTGCATTAAGCGCACCAAATTAACGGGCCCATGGACGCGATACAGGTCATCACGGCCTAAACCAAAGGTATTGAGTAAAAACTCAGCCATGGATTCCGAGCAATTATCGGCCACCTCAAGGCGTACTTCATCGCCGTATTGGCGATGGCTTAACTCGCCTTCTAGCACCAAGCGCAGGTTCTTGGCTTCTTCTTCTTCTAAAAATAACTCACTGTTGCGTGTAACGCGGAACTGATAGCAACCCAATACATCCATGCCTTGGAATAACTCGCCCACGTTGGCATGCAGAATGGAGGATAGAAAAATAAAGCCATAAGGGCAACCGGCGATGTTCTCTGGCAGGCGAATAAAACGCGGCAGGGTTCGTGGAGCCTGTACCACCGCATGGGTGAGGTTGCGTCCGAAGGCGTCTTTGCCGCTTAAATCCACAGCAAAGTTCAGGCTTTTGTTTAAGATGCGCGGAAAGGGGTGCGCATTGTCCAAGCCAATGGGGGTCAGGACAGGCAGGATTTCTTTAAAGAAATAATCACGCGCCCACGCACGCTGCGCGTCCGTCCAGTGATCGCGCCGATGGAAGGCAATTCCTTCCTTTACCATGCGCGGCAGTATTACATCATTGAGCAAAAGATATTGCTGGTTAATGAGTTCGTGCACCTCGACGCAGACTTTGCGGTATACCTCAGTGGGTGACAGCCTATCGGGGCCGGAGACCGCAACCCCTTGCTTGATTTGCTCTTTAACGCCAGCTACGCGGATTTCAAAGAATTCATCTAGATTGCTGCTAACGATGCATAGGTAGCGCAGGCGCTCTAACAGAGGCGTGGCGTCGGACTTGGCCATTTCTAGCACGCGACGGTTAAAGGCCAACAGCCCCAGTTCGCGGTTGAGGAAGAAAGCGCCGGTAGGTGAGGTGTCTGGTTTCATAAAAGCTTCATCAAATTATAACGGATTAGTAACATGACTGGGACATATTAGCGTCATATGGTCATCTAGGGACGTTACAAGTATGTTAAATCTAGACAATAAAACGCAAGAAGCCAGACAGTCGCGTTTGGTGTTTCAATACGCCCGCACCCCCTATGAGGTGCGTGAAGCGCAAAAGTTGCGTTGGCGCGTGTTTGCCGATGAAATGGGCGCGCATCTGGATAGCCCTGAGCCAGGGGTCGATCTGGACCGTTTTGATCACTTATGCGACCACCTCATGGTGCGTGACACGCGCAGCAATGAGGTGGTGGGTACTTACCGTATTTTAAATGCACAGAAAGCCGAACTGGCCGGAGGGTTTTATTCCGACAGTGAATTTGATCTGTCTCGACTAGAAAATCTGCGCCCCCATATTATGGAAATGGGCCGTGCATGCGTACACCCTGAATATCGCAAGGGTGCCATTGTGGTATTGCTGTGGTCTGGACTTGCCGATTACATCAAAGCCCATAACGTTCAGTACTTAATGGGCTGCGCCAGCATCAGCATGGCCGATGGCGGCCATGCTGCAGCCAGCATTTACCATCAATTAAATTCCTTTCACCCCAGTCCCCCGGAGTGGCGTGTGTTTCCACGTTGCCCATTGCCGCTTGAACATTTGGATGCCAGCGTGAATGCTGAAGTGCCCGCATTGATTAAGGCCTATCTGCGAGTGGGGGCCTATGTGTGCGGCGCGCCGGCTTGGGATCCACAATTTAATACCGCTGATTGCCTGCTGTTGCTGCCCACAGCAAACATGGATCATCGCTATTCGCGCCACTTCATGAAGGAGTCTGCTCCGACGTTGTAACGAAAGCTTCATTTTTTTGTAACAAGGCAGTCATCACAGCATGGCCCAATGCATGAAACCCTATAGGTCTTATGCAAAACAACAGCCATCACACACCAGAGCAGTCCCCCGCCGCCCCTGTGGAAGTTCATACAGAGGGGAAAGAATTCCACTACCGCGCCATTTGGATTTCTGATATTCATCTGGGAACGCCCGGTTGCAAAGCCGATTACCTACTCGAATTTTTGCGCGTCCATGAAGCCGAAACGTTTTATTTGGTGGGCGATATTTTAGATGGTTGGCAGCTTAAAAAAGGCTGGTACTGGCCCCAGTCTCATAACGATGTGGTGCAAAAGCTATTGCGCAAGGCACGCAAAGGCACGCGCGTGATCTACGTGCCCGGCAATCACGATGAATTGGCGCGGCAGTTTGTGGGCTTGGCCTTTGGAGAAATTGAAGTGGCGGAAGACACCATTCATACCATGGCCGATGGGCGACGCTTGTGGGTGGTGCATGGCGACCTTTTTGACGGTGTTACGCAGCACGCCCGTTGGTTGGCGCACTTAGGCGATACGCTTTACACCTTTATTTTGAATATTAATCAATGGTTTAATGCTGTGCGCTCGCGGCTGGGCATGCCTTACTGGTCGGTATCGCAATACCTTAAACAGCAGGTTAAAAACGCGGTGAGTTACATTGCGGCCTTTGAAGAGGTGATGACAGAAGAGGCGCGCCGTCGCGGTTGCCAGGGCGTAGTGTGTGGGCATATTCACAAGGCTGAAATCAGAGAAATTGATGGCATCTTGTATTGCAATGATGGAGACTGGGTAGAAAGCCTGACGGCGTTGGTGGAAACCTTTGAAGGCGAATTAAAAATTGTGGAGTGGCGCAGCCGTGTGGATGCCCCGCTTAATTTAGGACCCACGGTTCTTGATGATGAAATTGCGGTAGGAGTCTTATCATGAAAATTATGATTGTCACAGATGCCTGGGATCCGCAGGTTAATGGCGTGGTGCGCACCCTTAAAAATACCCGCAAAGAATTGGAAGCCATGGGCCATGTTGTGGATATGCTGACGCCACAAGAATTTAGCACCTTACCGTGCCCCACTTATCCCGACATTCGACTGTCTCTTTTTCCGGGCGCACGTGTGCGCCGACGCATTGAAGACTACGCACCTGATGCTTTGCATATTGCTACGGAAGGCCCTTTGGGTATGTCGGCCAGAGCGCATGCCAAGCGGCGCGGCATCCCCTTTACCACAGCCTATCACACACGATTCCCTGAATATGTTAAAGCGCGTTTTGCTATTCCGCTGTCCTGGACCTACGTCTTTTTACGTTGGTTTCACGACCCATCTCATGCGGTGATGGCCCCTACGCCTGTGGTGGTGAATGATTTAAAAAAATACGGATTCACCAATGTGGTGCTGTGGAGTCGCGGTGTGGATTTGGACATCTTTAAGATGCAAGAGGTGAATAAGCTCAACACCGAACCGCCAATATTTTTATATGTGGGCCGTGTGGCGGTAGAAAAAAACGTGGATGCATTTTTAAACTTAGAATTGCCGGGAAGCAAATGGGTGGCCGGAGACGGTCCCGCCATGGCGCGCATCAAGCAAGCGTATCCAGAAATTAATTATTTAGGCGTATTGAATCAAACGCAATTGGCTGAAGTGTATGCCTCGGCCAGCGTGTTTGTGTTTCCCAGCAAGACCGACACCTTTGGTCTGGTGTTGCTAGAAGCTATGGCGTGCGGTTGCCCGGTGGCGGCCTATCCGGTAACAGGGCCTCTGGATGTGATTGGTGATTCCGCTGCGGGTGCGTTGGACGAGGATTTGCAAGCGGCCTGCTTGCGTGCACTCAGCATTCCACGCGCCACAGCGCGGGCTCATGCCGAGAATTTTTCTTGGCGTGCCGCCACACAACAATTTGTTGACCACCTGCGACCCTTGCCCGAAGCGGATGAGGGTACTATGAGGCCCAATGAGTACAAACCCCATTCACTCTGAAAGCCCGCATAAGGGCAAAACAGGCATTCGTCGTGTGCTGAATGCCTTAGGCTACTCCATTAGCGGCTTTCGGGTGGCTTACCGTCACGAAAGCGCGTTTCGTCAGGAAGTGACGCTTTCGGTCGTACTGATTCCGGTGTCTTTTTTTATAAGCACCACGGGCGTTGGGCATGGCCTTATGGTGAGCAGCATTCTTCTGGTGCTGTTGGTAGAACTTCTAAATTCTGCCATTGAAGCCACCGTGGATCGCATCTCATTAGAAGACCATAACTTGGCCAAGCGTGCCAAAGACATTGGCAGTGCCGCAGTTTTGGTAAGCCTAATTAATGTGGCGGTTACTTGGGTGCTCATTCTGTTCTTTTAACATAAGCCTCTCACACCAGCCGATATTGCGCTGCACCTGTACGGGATTTTTTGTTACAGTAAGGCCTTTGAGTAATTATTTCTTGACGCCTCATTCCATTATTGCTGCCGTTGATTTGGGTTCTAACAGTTTTAGGCTGGAAGTGTCGCGCGTCGTCAATGGTCAGTTGTATGCATTGGACTCACTCAAAGAAACAATTCGTTTGGCCGCCGGCTTGCGTGAAGATAAAACCCTAGACGAAGACTCGCAGCACCGTGCCCTAGACTGCTTGCGCCGTTTTGGTGAGCGCTTGCGCGGTTTGCCGCCAGATTCCATTCGTGCCGTGGGCACCAACACACTGCGCGTGGCCAAAAACGCGCCACGATTTTTAGAGCAGGCACAGGCTGTGCTGGGTGTGCCTATCGAAATTATTGCCGGCCATGAAGAGGCACGCCTTATTTATATTGGCGTGGCTCATAGCATGCCGCGTGCCAGCGATCGACGTTTGGTGGTGGATATTGGCGGTGGCTCCACAGAATTTATTATTGGCCGACAGTTTAAACCCTTGGTCATGGAAAGCTTGTACATGGGTTGCGTCACGTTTACCTCTAGGCATTTTCCCGAGGGTCAGGTGACGGCTAAAAATTTCCGTGCCGCTGAATTGGTGGCCGCCACGGAGCTGCAAGTATTAATGCAACGCTTCAAGGCGGGCCAGTGGGGTCATGCCGTGGGTTCGTCGGGCACCGCCAAAGCCCTTATGGAAATGTTGGAACAAAACGGTTTTGCCGGGCGCGGCATTACGCCGGAGGGCTTGGCCTTTTTGCGTGAACGGCTGATTGATGCTGGCGATCCGCGAAAATTGACCTTGGCGGGCCTGCGTGCAGACCGTTTGCCGGTACTGCCCGGTGGGTTGGCCATTATGTGTGCCGTGTTTAAAGCCTTAGGAATTAAGGAAATGGCCACCACCGAGAGCGGGCTGCGCGAGGGGGTGCTCTATGAAATGATAGGACGCTTTGAGCATCGTGATATTCGTGCCGTGACAGTTAATGAATTTTGCCAACGATATCAAGTAGATATGGCGCAATCTCGACGGGTCACCGGGCTTTGTTTGTCGTTGTTTAAGCAAGCCGCCTCGCGGGAAACCTACGCCCAATACGCCCAATATTTGGCGTGGGCGGCGGCCATGCATGAAATTGGTATTTCCATTGCCCACGCGAGCTACCATAAGCATTCGGCTTACATTATTGATCACGCCGACATGCCCGGCTTTTCAAAACCCGAGCAAGCCATGATTGCCGGTATCTTGCAGGCCCAACGCGGCCGCTTGGGCAAGGTGTCGCCGCGCGTAACGGGCCGCGAAGGCTGGCTGATGGTGTTATGTCTGCGCTTGTCAGCCCTGATGCACCGCGATCGCAGCCATATTCCTGCTCCCCGTTTGCGCCTCATGATGAAAACACGGGGTTTTGATTTGGATATTGGCGGAGCCTGGCTCTCTAAAAACCCCCTTACGCAAGCCAACCTAGAAATAGAAATCCGTCATTGGCAATCTTTAGGACTAAGTCTAAAAGTACAGCAAGTACCGGTGTCGCAACTGCCCCGTCAGCCCCGTGCCATAAAACTGTCATAAATACGCAACAGTGAGTCGGTAGTCTAGGCGAATTAAATCGTCATTCCTGCTTTTTAATTTCACTGGAGAGATTTTATGTCCTTGTCCCGTATAGCAAAATCACTGGTTGTTGCGGCTGCAGTCGGATTGTCCGGAATGGCGCAAGCCATCGACATCACCGGCGCCGGCGCTACTTTTCCCTACCCAATCTACGCCAAATGGGCAGAAGCCTATAAGGCCAGCTCCGGCAACGGCTTGAATTACCAATCCATTGGCTCTGGCGGCGGTATTAAACAAATTAAAGCCAAGACCGTGGACTTTGGTGCCTCAGACAAGCCCCTTACCAAAGAAGAATTGGATAAAGACAACCTGGTGCAATGGCCCATGATTATTGGTGGTGTGGTTCCTGTGGTTCACTTGGAAGGCATTAAACCGGGCGCCCTTAAATTGACCGGCGCTGTACTGGCCAACATTTACTTAGGAAAAATCAAGAAGTGGAATGATGCCGCCATTGTAGAAATCAACAAAGGCCTAACCTTACCCAACCAAGACATCGTGGTGGTGGCCCGTTCTGATGGTTCAGGCACCACATTCGTTTTCACCAACTACCTCTCCAAAGTCAGCAGCGATTGGAAGGCGGGTCCTGGCAGCGACACTTCAGTGAAATGGCCTGTGGGTATTAACGGCAAGGGCAACGAAGGCGTGGCCTCTTACGTCACCCAACAAGCCGGCGCCATTGGTTATGTGGAATATGCTTATGCGCTGCAAAATAAAATGACCTACGCGCAAATGAAGAACAAAGACGGTCAATTCGTAGGTCCCGATGACAAAACCTTTGGTGCCGCTGCAGCCAACGGCAGCTGGAAAGCAGAATTGGGTTTCTACGAAATCTTGACCGATGAACCCGGTAAGGACAGCTGGCCCATTACCGGCGCCAGCTTTATTTTGATGCAAAAAGTGCAAGACAAACCTGAAAATGCCAAAGCCGCATTAAACTTCTTTGAGTGGGCATACAAGAATGGTTCTAAATCTGCTCTTGAGTTGGATTACATCCCCATGCCTGCTGCTGTAACGGCTTTGGTGATTAATTCATGGAAAAGCCAGATTAAAGATGCCGCCGGAAAACCTGTTTATTAATAGCGCATAATGGCTGATACCAATGGATGCAGTGATCATTCCGTTTCATCAAGCAGCTAAGACCGACAAGATGACGAATCACGATCAAAAAAGCCCACAACAACCGGTCAACCGCTCTCCCAAGGAGCGGTTGTATCAGTTGGGTGATATTATTTTTGAAAATGTCACGCGCTTTTTTGCCTTTCTGGTGTTGGCCACCTTAATCGCTATTTTAATTTCACTGGTCATTACCAGCATGCCCTCACTCAAGGCGTTTGGTTTTGGTTTTCTGTTCTCCGACGATTGGGATCCGGTGCGCGAGCAATTCGGCGCCATGATTCCTATTTACGGCACCTTAGTCAGTTCGCTCATTGCCATGCTGATTGCGGTGCCCATTAGTTTTGGCATTGCGGTGTTCTTAACCGAAATGGCGCCCAATTGGTTAAAGCGACCCTTGGGTACCGCTATTGAGTTATTGGCCGCTATTCCCAGTATTATTTACGGTATGTGGGGGTTGTTTGTATTCACTCCTGTATTCTCCGAATATGTGCAGCCGTTAATCATTGGCACGCTGGGGAATATTCCCGGTATCGGGGCTCTGTTCCAAGGCCCACCCATGGGGATTGGCATGCTCACCGCCGGTATTATTTTGGCCATCATGGTGATTCCTTTTATTTCAGCGGTGATGCGCGATGTGTTTGAGTTGGTTCCTGCGGTGCTGAAAGAATCCGCTTACGGTTTGGGGGCCACCACCTGGGAAGTGGTGTGGAAAGTGGTGTTGCCATACACAAAAACCGGAGTAGTGGGCGGCATTATGTTGGGGTTAGGCCGCGCGCTAGGCGAAACCATGGCCGTGACCTTCGTGATTGGTAATGCGCAAAGATTCAGCACCTCGCTGTTGGCCCCGGGCAATAGTATTGCTTCCTCATTAGCCAACGAATTTTCTGAGGCGGTGGGTGATTTGTACACTTCATCTTTAATTGAGCTGGGCTTAATCCTTTTCCTCATCACCACCATCGTGTTGGCCATTGCTAAGATGATGTTGCTGCGTTTGGGGCGTATGGAAGGAGCGGCCAGCTAATGCAAAAAACAACCAGAGCCGCGCTCAAGATTTATAAAGCACGCAAGCGCAAAAACAAAATCAGCATGGCGCTGTCCATGGCCGGTATGGTTTTTGGATTGTTTTGGTTGGTGTGGATTTTATTCACGCTCACCATTAACGGCATCGAGGCCATCAACTGGACCTTGTTGTCAAAAGCCACTCCCCCGCCGGGCAGTGATGGCGGTTTGTTCAACGCCATTTTGGGCAGCATTCTGATGGCAGGTACGGCCACCATTATTGGCACTCCCATCGGCATCTTGGCGGGCACCTATTTGGCCGAGTATGGCCGTCACAGTTGGCTGTCTTCCGCCACCCGTTTTGTGAACGACATTTTATTAAGCGCTCCTTCCATTGTGTTAGGTCTGTTTGTCTATACCGTGTACGTGGCTCAAGTGGGGCATTTTTCAGGATTTGCGGGTGCTTTGGCTTTGTCGTTGATTGTGATTCCAGTGGTGGTGCATACCACGGACGATATGCTGAAGTTGGTGCCGGACAGTTTGCGCGAAGCAGCGGTAGCGTTAGGGGCGCCGAAGTGGAAAATGATTACCATGATCAGCTACCGCGCGGCACGTTCGGGCATTGCCACCGGTGTGTTGCTGGCTGTGGCGCGTATTAGTGGCGAAACAGCACCGCTCTTGTTTACTGCGCTCAACAATCAATTTACGTCTTCTAATATGAACGCGCCCATGGCCAACTTACCCGCGGTGATTTTCCAATTCGCCATGAGCCCCTATGCCGATTGGCATCGCATTGCTTGGGGTGGTGCCATTCTCATTACCCTAAGCGTGCTGGGGCTTAATATTCTGGCGCGCGTCATGTTCACTCAACAATCAAAATAGCCCAAGGCAAACGCTATGAATGCTCAAAATCAACCTGCTGACCCCAACCTAGTCTTAGTGGTGCGCGACCTTAATTTTTACTACGGTAAATTTCACGCCATTAAGAATGTCTCCATGGATATTCAGTCCAATAAGGTGACTGCGTTTATCGGACCTTCGGGTTGCGGCAAATCCACCTTATTGCGCACCTTTAACCGCTTGCATGATCTGTATCCACAAAATCGTGCCACCGGAAAAATTTTGCTGGACGGCAAGAACGTGTTGCACAGCAAAAGCGACCCCACCATGTTGCGTGCCCGTGTGGGCATGGTGTTTCAGAAACCCACACCGTTCCCCATGTCCATCTACGACAACATTGCCTTTGGGGTGAAGCTGTATGAAAACCTTAAAAGCAGCGAAATGGATGAGCGCGTGGAATGGGCGCTGACCAAAGCCGCGCTGTGGAATGAAGTAAAAGACAAACTGAAGCAAAGCGGCAACGGTCTTTCCGGTGGGCAACAACAACGCTTATGCATTGCCCGCTCCATCGCCATTAAGCCGGAAGTAATTTTGTTGGACGAACCCTGTTCGGCCCTGGACCCCATCTCTACCGCCCACATCGAAGAATTAATCCACGAAATTAAAACTGATTACACCGTGGTCATCGTGACGCATAATATGCAACAGGCGGCCCGGGTGTCGGATTTCACGGCGTACATGTATTTGGGCGAATTGATCGAGTTTGACCAAACCGACAAAATTTTCACCAAACCCAACCAAAAGGCCACCGAAGACTACATTACCGGCAAGTTCGGTTAATTTATCGGGGGCAGTATGCGTGTCAAGTTGGTGGCGGGGAACTGGAAAATGCAAGGTTCCTTAGGCGGTAATCCCGCTTTATTGAAAGCGCTGGCCTGTGGCGCCGCCACTCTAGAATCTGTAGCCATGGCAGTGTTGGTTCCAGCGCCCTATCTGTTTCAAACCCAAACTCTGTTAAGTGGTTCGCCCTGTGCCTGGGGGGGCCAAGACGTCAGCGAAGAAGAAAACGGGCCTTTTACGGGCGAAGTATCTGTAGCCATGCTGCAAGAAGCGGGCTGTCGCTATGTGATCACCGGACATTCTGAGCGACGGGCTCGACATCTAGAATCAGACCAAAGAGTGGCCGCCAAAGCCAGTGCCGCCATCGCGGGGGGGCTGACCCCAATTGTTTGTGTGGGCGAAACCTTAGACGAGCGTGAACGGGGAGAAACCCTGCAAGTGGTGTTTCGCCAGCTGGATGCCGTTATTCAAGGAGTGGGCGTGCATCGCCTGGCCAATGCGGTGTTGGCCTATGAGCCTATTTGGGCCATTGGGTCGGGCAAAAGCGCCACCCCGGAACAGGCCCAAGAAGTGCATGCGGCTTTGCGCTCCCGGGTGTCCAGCAGCGATTGGGTGGTGGGGGCGGGCATACAAATCCTCTATGGTGGTAGCGTGAAGCCCAGTAACGCGTTAGAATTGATGAGGTTGCCCGATGTGGATGGCGCGCTGGTAGGTGGAGCGTCTCTTGTGGCAAATGACTTTATGGATATTGGTCGAGCTGCTGCAACAGCTTGATTTAGTTAGGAAATTACGGAATGTTAGAAAACGGTGTGTGGTTAGTACATGTGTTGGCTGCGGTGGCCGTCATCGGCCTTGTGTTGCTGCAACACGGCAAAGGGGCCGATATGGGCGCTGCTTTCGGCAGCGGTTCTGCAGGCGGCCTGTTTGGCTCGTCGGGCGCTTCCAACTTTTTAAGCCGCACCACCGCCATTTTGGCCGCCGTATTTTTTTCTACCAGCTTACTGTTGACCTATTTTTCAGGCCACAGCTCAAAAGTTTCCAGTGTTATGCAGCAAACTGAGGTTAAGACGCCCGCCGTGGCGCCCGGAGTGCCTGCCGCTCCAGACTCAAAATCTTCGGAAATACCGAAGTAGTGACTTGTTGATGTCGGGGTGCTGTTTGTTCCCGGCGCATCTGGAAGTTATGCCGATGTGGTGAAATTGGTAGACACGCCGTCTTGAGGGGGCGGTGGCGAAAGCCGTAGCAGTTCGAGTCTGCTCATCGGCACCATGTAACTTTTCGAGAGTGCAATGGTTCAAAATTATTTAGCGGTATTACTATTCATCCTCGTGGGCCTCGGCGTGGGAGTCATTGCTCCTTTATTGGGCTGGATACTGGGCCCCCGTCGTCCCGACCCGCAAAAAAATTCCCCCTACGAATGCGGCTTCGAAGCCTTTGAAGACGCCCGCATGCGTTTTGATGTGCGCTATTACTTAGTGGCCATCCTGTTCATTCTCTTCGATCTCGAAATTGCCTTTTTATTCCCCTGGGCCGTGGTGCTAAAAGAGGTGGGTCTGTTTGGCTTTGTGGCCATGATGATCTTCTTAGGGATCTTGGTGGTGGGCTTCGTTTACGAATGGGTAAAAGGGGCCTTGGAATGGGACTAATTTTGAACACAGCAATGCGTGGAGCAGCTCATGGCGCTTGAAGGTATCCTCAAAGAAGGTTTTGTCACCACCAGTCTTGATACGGTGATTAATTGGACCCGCACCGGTTCACTCTGGCCCATGACCTTTGGGCTGGCCTGTTGTGCGGTAGAAATGATGGAAGCCGGTGCCGCGCGTTACGACTTAGATCGTTTCGGTATTGTGTTTCGTCCCAGCCCCCGTCAGTCGGACCTGATGATTGTGGCGGGCACCTTATGCAACAAGATGGCACCTGCTCTGCGCAAGGTGTACGACCAAATGGCGGAACCCCGTTGGGTGCTGTCCATGGGCTCTTGCGCCAATGGCGGTGGTTATTACCACTACTCTTATTCGGTGGTGCGCGGCTGCGACCGCGTGGTACCGGTGGATGTATATGTGCCGGGCTGTCCACCCACTGCTGAAGCGTTGCTGTATGGCATTATTCAGTTGCAACAAAAAATTCGCCGCACCTCCACCATCGCGCGGGTGGCATAAAGATGTCGCTCTCACTCAATACTCTCTCCGAAAAACTGATTCCCGCCCTAGGCGACGCGTTGGTTGCGCAGCATCAGGCTTTAAATGAACTAACCATTACCGTACGTGCCGATGCTTGGCCGCAAGCCGCGCACGCGTTGCGCGATAATTTGCAGTTTGAGCAACTCATCGATTTGTGCGGTGTGGATTATTCCGGCTGGAAAGGTGGCGGTCACTGGACTGGAAAACGTTTCTGCGTGGTTGTTCATTTGTTATCTATTACCCATAACCAACGTCTGCGTGTGAAAGTGTTTGCTGAAGATGATGCCATGCCGGTAGTGGGCACCGTGGTAAACGTATGGTCTGTGGCCAACTGGTTTGAACGTGAAGCCTTCGACTTATTTGGCATTGTGTTTGATGGACACCCCGATTTGCGCCGTCTGCTTACGGACTACGGTTTTGTGGGCCATCCTTTCCGCAAAGATTTTCCCATTTCCGGTCACGTGGAAATGCGTTACGACCCCGAGCAAAAGCGCGTGGTCTATCAACCGGTTTCCATCGTGCCCCGTGAAATAACGCCGCGCACCTTGCGTCCTGAAAACTATGGAGACACCGAATCTCATGGCTGAAATTCGTAACTACACCATGAACTTTGGTCCCCAGCACCCCGCCGCTCACGGCGTGTTGCGCTTGGTTCTGGAGTTGGATGGCGAAGTGATTGAGCGTGCCGACCCACATATTGGTCTATTGCACCGCGCCACAGAAAAGCTCGCCGAAACCCGCACCTATTTACAAAACGTACCCTACCTCGACCGTTTGGACTACGTGTCCATGATGTGTAACGAGCATGGCTACGTGTTGGCTGTGGAAAAACTATTGCAAGTAGACGTGCCGCTGCGTGCGCAATACATTCGCGTGATGTTTGATGAAATTACCCGCATCTTGAATCACCTCTTGTGGATTGGCGCCCATGCCTTGGATGTGGGGGCTATGACCATGTTCCTGTACGCCTTCCGCGAACGTGAAGATTTGATGGATTGCTATGAAGCGGTATCCGGCGCCCGTCTGCATGCCGCCTACTATCGCCCCGGTGGTGTGTACCGCGATTTGCCCGAGCGCATGCCCCAGCATTTAATTGATAAGGGCCGCAAAGGCCGCTCCGCCAACAAGGCGCGCGTGTTGAATGAAAACCGCCAAGGCTCCTTGCTCGATTTTATTGAAGATTTCACCAACCGTTTTCCTGGTTACGTGGACGATTACGAAACGCTGCTCACCGACAACCGTATTTGGAAGCAGCGCACCGTGGGTATCGGTGTGGTGAGCCCTGAGCGCGCGCTGTCTTTGGGGTTCACTGGCCCCATGTTGCGTGGCTCTGGTGTGGAATGGGATCTGCGTAAAAAACAACCCTACGAAGTGTATGGCGCCATGGACTTCGATATTCCCGTAGGCAAAGAGGGCGATTGTTACGATCGTTACTTGGTGCGTATGGAAGAGTTTCGGCAATCCAACCGCATTATTAAACAATGCGTGCATTGGCTGCGTCATAACCCAGGCCCCGTGATTACTGACAACCACAAAGTGGCTCCGCCTTCACGCCTTAACATGAAAGAAAACATGGAAGAGCTGATTCACCACTTCAAACTGTTCACAGAAGGCATGCATGTGCCCGAAGGTGAAGCGCTCTCCGCCATCGAAGCGCCCAAGGGTGAGTTCTCCATTTATCTATTGTCCGATGGAGCCAACAAACCCTACCGTTTAAAAATTCGCGCGCCAGGTTTTGCCCATATAGCAGGATTAGACGAAATGTCCCGTGGGCATATGCTGGCAGATGTGGTGGCCATTATTGGCACCCAAGACATCGTGTTTGGGGAGGTGGACCGGTGAGTCTTTTAAGCCCTCAATCCATACAACGCATTGATCACGAGATTGCCAAGTATCCGGCGGATCAAAAACGCTCGGCTGTGATGTCGGCGCTGCGCATTGCCCAAGAACAGCACGGTTGGTTGCCGCGCGAACTGATGGCTTCCGTGGCGGAACATTTGGAACTACCCGCCATCGCCGTGTTTGAAGTGGCAAGCTTCTATGAGATGTATAACTTAAAGCCCATGGGGCGCCATAAGCTGACCGTATGCACCAACGTGCCCTGCGCGCTCTCCGGTGCCGACCATTTCTGCGAAAGCTTAAAGAAGAAGCTGGGCATTGGTTTTAATGAAGTGACTGCTGATGGTGAATTTAGCCTTAAAGAGGGGCAATGCTTTGGCGCTTGTGGCGATGCGCCGGTGCTGCTCGTCAACAATCACACCATGCATTCTTTTATGACCGAAGAAAAATTAGACGCGTTGCTGAAGGAGCTTAAATCATGACCCAAGTGATTATGGGCGGCTGCGACGGCGAGAACACCTGGCGACTCAAAGACTATGTGGCACGCGGGGGTTATGAAGCCTTGCGTAAAGTGCTGTCCGGCATGACACCAGACCAAGTGATTACCGAAGTGAAGACTTCTGCCTTGCGCGGTCGTGGTGGTGCGGGTTTCCCCACGGGGTTGAAGTGGACCTTCATGCCCAAGAACTACGTGGGCGACAAATATGTGGTGTGCAATTCTGATGAAGGCGAGCCTGGCACCTTTAAGGACCGCGACATTCTGCGCTATAACCCCCATGCGTTGATTGAGGGCATGATCATCGCCGCCTTCGCCATGGGCGCCACGCGCGGCTACAACTACATTCACGGTGAAATCTGGTCTGTGTACGAGCGCTGTGAAGAAGCCATTGAAGAGGCGCGCAGCGCCGGGTTTTTGGGTAACAATATTTTAGGCTCATCGTTCTCGTTTAACTTGTACAACCACCATGGTTATGGCGCCTACATTTGCGGCGAAGAAACCGCCTTGCTGGAATCCATTGAGGGCAAGAAAGGGCAACCGCGCTACAAGCCCCCTTTTCCTGCCACCTATGGCTTGTATGGCAAACCCACCACCATCAACAACACCGAAACTTTTGCCAGCGTGCCCTGGATTATTCAGCACGGTGGGCAAGCGTTTTTAGAAATTGGTCGTCCCAACAATGGCGGCTCGAAGATGTTTTCCGTATCAGGTCACGTCAATAAACCGGGTAACTACGAAGTGCCCATGGGTACTCCTTTCGCCACCTTGCTAGAGATGGCCGGTGGTATGCGCGACGGGCGCGCCATTAAAGCGGTTATCCCGGGCGGTTCCTCCATGCCGGTATTGCCTGGTCATATCATGATGCAAACGGATATGGACTACGACTCCATCGCCAAAGCGGGCTCTATGTTGGGCTCCGGCGCGGTGATTGTGATGGACGACACCACGTGCATGGTTGGCATGTTGGAGCGCTTGGCGTGGTTTTATCATGAAGAATCCTGTGGTCAATGCACACCCTGCCGCGAAGGTACGGGTTGGTTGTACCGCATCATTCACCGCATTGAGCATGGACAGGGCCGCATGGAAGATCTTGATTTGTTGCTGTCTTTAAGCGACAACATCCAAGGACGCACCATCTGCGCTTTGGGCGACGCTGCGGCCATGCCGGTACGCAGTTTTGTGAATCATTTTAGAGCGGAGTTTGAACACCACATCACCCATAAGCGGTGCTTGGTGGGCAGCGCTCATTCGGAAAAGGCAGCTTAGGCAATGGCTCTGTTAAACATTGAAGTGGATGGACAAACCACCCAGGTGGAGAGTGGGCGCACCGTTATGGATGCGGCCCGTCAGCTGGGTATTAAAATTCCGCACTTCTGTTATCACCGCAAGCTTTCTATCGCAGCCAATTGCCGCATGTGCTTGGTGCAAGTGGAAAAAGCACCGAAGCCTTTACCGGCCTGCGCCACACCCGCCGCGGAAGGCATGAAGGTGTCCACCCATTCTGAGTACGCGGTGAATGCTCAGAAAGCGGTGATGGAGTTTTTACTGGTGAACCACCCGCTGGATTGCCCCATCTGCGATCAAGGCGGTGAGTGTAAGTTGCAAGACATGAGCGTGGGCTATGGCGGGGGCGCCTCGCGCTTTAAAGAAGAGAAGCGCGTGGTGGCCAACAAAGATTTAGGCCCGCTCATCGCCACCGACATGACGCGTTGTATTTTGTGCACGCGCTGCGTACGCTTTGGCCAAGAGATTGCCGGCATTATGGAATTGGGCGTGGGCGGACGTGGCGAGCATTCTGAAATTCTGGCCTTTGTGGACCAAACGGTAGATTCCGAAATTTCCGGCAACGCCATCGACTTATGCCCCGTGGGCGCACTCACCAGCAAGCCATTCCGCTACAGCGCGCGCTCTTGGGAGCTCACCCAACATGACAGCATTGGCGCCCATGACGGCTTGGGCAGCAATGTGGTGGTGCAGGTAAAACAAAATACCAAAGTGATGCGTGTGTTGCCCAACAATAACGATGATGTGAACGAGTGCTGGCTGTCTGATCGTGATCGCTTCTCCTACGAAGGGTTGAACAGCGCGGACCGCCTCACCACACCCCTGATTAAAGAAAACGGCCAGTGGGTGGAAGCCACTTGGGTGGAAGCCTTGCAAATTGTGGCGGACGCTTTCAACAAAATTAAAGACGTGCAGGGCGCGGATGCCTTAGGCGCCTTGGTTAGCCCCAATTCAACCTTAGAAGAATTGTACTTAGCGCAGAAATTGCTGCGTGACTTAGGCTCGCACCATATTGATCACCGCGTGCGCCAAAGCGATTTTTCATTAGACGCTGTGCAAACCAATATCCCTTGGTTGGGTCTGCCTGTGGCGCAGTGGCCTGAATTAAAATCTTGTCTCATTATCGGCAGCAGTTTACGCGCTGAACAACCTTTGCTGGCGGTACGCTTGCGCGAAGCCGTACGCAATGGTGCGCAGATTAATTTAATTAATCCCTTCGTGGATGACTTGGCCATGCCCGTGGCCCATCAATTGGTGGGCACCCCCAGCCAATTGCCCGGACTGTTGGCGGAAGTATTGCAAGCCGTGGCTGCGCTGCAAAACGTTACCGTAAGCGCAGCACTGCAACCCCTCATGAGCCATGCACCCAGCGCTGTGGCGCAAGGCATTGCTGAAAGCTTGGTCAATAATTCTTCATGCGCCTTATTCTTGGGCTGCTTGGCGCAACACCACGAGGCCTACGGCACGCTCTACGCCGTCACTGTTGAGTTGGCGCGAATCCTTAAGGCCCCCTTTGGTGTGTTGGGCGAAGCCGCCAACAGTGTAGGCGCTGTGTTGGCGGGTGCTGTGCCGCACCGCGGGCCACTGGGAACCCACAACGCACCGGGCCTTGATGCGCAAGCCATGTTAAGTAGCCCACGCAAAGCATATTTGGTGATGGGCCTAGAACCTGAACTGGATTGTGCCAACCCTGCTGCAGCACTGGCGGCATTAAAGGGTGCCGATTTTGTGGTGGCCCTTTCCGCCTTTAGGGGTCAGACCCCAAATTGGGCTTCTGTTATTTTGCCCGTTGCCCCCTTCACAGAAACCGCGGGCACCTTCATTAGTATGGAGGGGCGTGTGCAATCTTTTAAAGGGGCAGTGGCACCTCAAGGTCAAGCCCGTCCGGCCTGGAAAGTGCTGCGTGTGCTGGGCAATTTATTAGAACTACAAGGCTACGATTTTGAGTCCGTGGACGATATACGCGCGGAGTTAAGCCACGATCTGAAAGCCTTAACTAAAAACAGTTTGGGTAATGAATTAGCGGCAGCACCCGCATTAAAAGTGCGTGCCTCCCTAGGCACAATCGAGCGCATTGGTGAGGTACCGGTGTATCAAACCGATGCTCTGGTGCGCCGTTCACCCTCCTTGCAAGCCAGTCGACTGGGTAGCACCGTGGAAGTGCAAATCAATTCAGCGCTGGCCTCACGACTGAATCTGAAATGTGGTCAGAATGTGCGCGTGCGCCAAGGGCAGGGCGTGGCCCACCTCGTGCTGCGCGTGAATGATGCCGTGCCCGATGGCAGCGCCCGTGTGCCGGTGGGCCATCCTCTTACAGCACAATTGAATGACGCCAATGGTGTGGTGAGTTTGGAGGGGGCATCATGATGCTGATGTTGCAAGACTTCTTTGGCCCATTCTGGCCTGCAGTATGGGCCTTGGTTAAAATTGTTGTCATCGTCATGCCCATGATGGGTGCGGTGGCGTACCTTACATTGGCTGAGCGAAAAGTGATTGGCTACATGCAGATTCGCATTGGGCCCAATCGCGTGGGCCCCTTAGGACTACTGCAACCCATTGCAGACGCCATTAAGCTCTTGATGAAAGAAATTGTGGTGCCCGCCGGTGCCGATAAATTTTTATTCTTATTGGGCCCCGTGCTCTCCATCATGCCGGCCTTGGCTGCTTGGGCGGTGATTCCCTTTACACCGGAGTTGGTGCTCTCTAATGTGGATGCCAGCTTGCTCTACATTATGGCCATCACCTCTATGGGCGTGTATGGCGTGGTGATTGCCGGTTGGGCCTCTAACTCTAAATATGCCTTCTTGGGTGCCATGCGCTCTGCCGCGCAGATTGTGTCGTATGAAATTGCCATGGGTTTTGCGTTGGTTACCGTGCTTATGATGTCGCACAGCTTAAACTTGTTAGAAATCGTCAAAGCGCAGCAAGGCCCCTTGGGCTTCTTGCAATGGAATTGGATTCCACTCTTCCCCATGTTTGTGGTGTATGTCATCGCCGGAACTGCTGAAACAAACCGTGCGCCTTTTGACGTAGCCGAAGGCGAATCTGAAATTGTGGCGGGTTTTCATGTGGAATATTCCGGCATGACCTTCGCCATCTTCTTCTTGGCGGAATATGCCAACATGATCCTTATTTCAGCGCTCACCTCCATCATGTTCATGGGGGGTTGGTTGTCGCCCGTGGGTTTCTTGCCCGACGGCATGCTGTGGCTGTTTGCCAAGATGAGCTTCGTGCTGTTCCTGTTTTTATGGTTTAGAGCCACCTTCCCACGCTATCGCTACGATCAAATCATGCGGTTGGGTTGGAAGGTGTTAATCCCAGTGACCTTGGTGTGGCTGGTGGTGGTGGGCATATTAATGCAAGAACCTCTGCGCGGCTTGCCCGTGTTGAACATCTGGTTCCATTAAAAGGATTATGGCAATGGGTGCAGTCGTACAATTTGTTAAAAGTTTGATGCTGACGGAACTGCTCAAAGGAATGAGCGTTACCGGACGGCATTTCTTTGCTCGTAAGATCACCATTCAATACCCCGAGGAAAAGACCCCCATCTCACCACGCTTTCGCGGTCTGCATGCGCTGCGCCGTTACCCCAACGGTGAAGAGCGCTGCATTGCCTGCAAACTTTGCGAAGCGGTATGTCCCGCCTTGGCCATTACCATTGAATCTGAACTGCGCGAAGACGGCAGCCGCCGCACCACGCGCTACGACATCGATCTGGCCAAATGTATTTTTTGCGGCTTCTGTGAGGAAAGCTGTCCAGTGGATTCTATTGTTGAAACCCGAATTTTTGAATATCACGGTGAGAACCGCGGCGACTTGCTCATGACTAAAGAAAAACTCTTGGCTGTGGGCGATTTACACGAAGCGCAGATTGCCGCTGATCGCGCTGAAGATGCGCGCTTCCGATAAGGGATGATTATGGACTTTACCACTGTAATTTTTTCGGCTTTCGCACTCACGCTGTTGGGCGCTGGCATGGGTGTCATTTTGTCGCGCAACCCGGTGCACGCCGCCTTGTTTCTGGTGTTGGCCTTCTTCACGGGCGCCGGGCTGTGGATGATGTTGGAAGCGGAGTTCTTGGCCATTACCTTGGTGCTGGTATATGTGGGCGCTGTGATGGTGTTGTTCTTGTTTGTGGTGATGATGTTGAATGTGGATCTAGACCGTCTGCGCGAAGGTTTTTGGCAACACTTGCCCTTAGGTGCTGGCGTGGCACTCATTATGGTGGCGGAAATGGTGCTGGTGGTCAGCAGCAAGCAGTTCAGTAAATTGGGCGCCGACTTACAGCCTGCCAGCGAAACTGTCAGCAACACACGGGATTTGGGTATGCAGCTCTACACCCACTACGTGTACCCCTTCGAATTGGCATCGGTTATTTTGTTGGTGGCCATTGTGGCGGCCATTGCGCTCACCTTGCGCAAGCGCAAAGACTCTAAACACCTGGACCCCGCGCAGCAGGTATTGGTGAAAGCCAGTGATCGCCTGCGCATTGTCTCCATGCGCTCTGAGGGAGACCAATAATGGTGAACCTATCCGATTATCTGATGCTGGGCTCTGTGCTGTTTGCCATCAGTATTGTGGGTATTTTCTTAAACCGCAAGAACGTCATTATTTTGTTGATGTGTATTGAGTTGATGCTGTTGGCTGTGAACTTGAATTTCATTGCCTTCTCACACTACTTGAATGACATCAGCGGGCAAATTTTTGTATTTTTTATTCTCACGGTGGCCGCGGCGGAATCTGCTATCGGCTTGGCCATATTGGTGGTGCTGTTTAGAAGTATTCGCTCCATTAACGTGGATGACCTGAACAGTCTTAAGGAATAACGGCTCATGAGTATGAACGACCTCTATCTGCTAGTCCCTATGGCGCCTTTGCTGGGTGCTGTTGTGGCAGGCTTCTTTGGGCGCACCTTGGGCCGACGCGGCAGCCATGTGGTCACCATACTGGGTGTGGCAATTTCTTTTATTGCGTCGGTTGTGATTGCGCAGGACGTATTTGCCGGACATTCTTTCAATGGCACGCTCTACACGTGGTTGTCCACGGGTAACGTGTCTTTGGTGGTGGGTTTCTTAATTGACCCACTGACAGTCACCTTGATGTTGATTGTCACTTTCGTGTCGCTTATGGTGCACATCTACACCATCGGCTACATGCACGAAGATCCGGGCTATCAACGTTTCTTTAGTTACATCTCGCTCTTCACTTTCTCCATGTTGATGTTGGTGATGGCCAACAACTTCTTGCAACTCTTTTTTGGTTGGGAAGCGGTGGGCTTGGTGTCGTACTTGCTGATCGGTTTTTGGTACACCCGCCCCACGGCCATTTACGCCAACTTAAAAGCCTTCTTGGTGAATCGCGTGGGGGATTTTGGATTCTTGTTAGGGATCGGTTTGGTGTTGGCGCATTTTGGTACTTTGGATTACGCCACCGTGTTCTCCATGGTGCCACAAATGGCGAAAGAGACCATTGAGCTGATTCCCGGCAGCCCCGTGTCCTTACTGACGGTGACGTGCATCTTGCTCTTTATTGGCGCCATGGGTAAGTCGGCACAGATGCCGTTACATGTATGGTTGCCCGATTCTATGGAAGGCCCCACACCCATCTCCGCACTGATCCATGCGGCCACCATGGTCACCGCCGGCATCTTTATGGTGTCGCGCATGTCGCCCTTGTTTGAGTACTCCGAAACAGCGCGCTCCGTGGTGTTGGTGATTGGCGCCAGTACTGCGCTCTTCATGGCTTTCTTAGGCATTATTCAAACGGATATTAAGCGTGTGGTGGCCTATTCCACGCTCTCGCAGTTGGGCTACATGACGGTGGCCTTAGGAGCTTCCGCTTATCCCGTGGCGATTTTTCACTTGGGCACGCACGCGTTCTTTAAAGCGCTGCTCTTCTTAGGGGCAGGTTCTGTTATTCACGCCATGCACCATGAGCAAGACATGCGCAACATGGGCGGCTTACGCAAATATTTGCCCATTACCTATTGGACTGCAGTGGTGGGCTCCTTGGCCTTGGCCGGTATTCCGCCTTTCGCGGGTTTCTTCTCCAAAGACGCCATTATTGAAGCGGTGCAAGCCACTCATATTGCCGGTGCCGGTTACGCCAGCTTCGCGGTGTTGGCCGGTGTGTTCATCACCGCCTTTTACAGCTTCCGTATGCTGTTCATGACGTTTCACGGTGAACCGCGCATGGATCACCACGTACGCGAACATTTACATGAGTCGCCCTGGGTAATTACCGTGCCGCTCATTCTGTTGGCCATTCCTTCTGTACTGACGGGTTACCTGTACATCGAGCCCATGGTATTTGGTAATTACTTTGGCGCCTCCATTACTGTGTTGCCGGAAAACGGCGGCCTGCATGAAATGCGCCAAGAGTGGCAGGGTGTGGGCAACTTCGTACAGCATGGGCTTTTGTCCTTACCCTTCTGGTTGGCGGTATCGGGCATCGTGGCTGCCGCAGCACTGTACTTAAAGTGGACCCATGTGCCAGCGCTCATCAAAGCGCGTCTCATGCCGCTTTTCACCGTGCTCGATAACAAGTACTACTTCGACAGCTTTAATGAGCGCGTCTTCGCCGGCGGTGCACGCCTTTTGGGTGGCGGCCTATGGCGTATCGGTGATGAAAAGATTATTGATGGGGGTATGGTGAACGGTAGTGCCAATGCAGTGGCACGCTTATCCCAACGTCTGCGTCGCGTGCAGACCGGCTACATTTACCACTATGCTTTTGTAATGATTTTTGGTGTGTTCGCCCTCATGAGCTTATGGTTCATTAAGGCGTAACCGAGCGGATATCCATGACTAACTTTTTATTATCGTGCTCCATCTGGTTGCCCATCGCAGTGGGTGTTTTGGTTCTGGCCACCGGCAATGAAAAAAATCTCTGTCGCACGCGCTGGATTGCCATGGGGGGTGCTATCGCCTCATTCTTGGTCACCATCCCGCTCTACTTAGGCTTCGCCAATAACACGGCGGCCATGCAGTTTGAGGAAATGGCCCATTGGATTCCCGCCTTCAACATCAACTACCACCTGGGCATTGATGGTATCTCCCTGTGGTTTGTGTTGCTGAACAGTTTCATGACGGTGCTGGTGATCATGGCCGGTTGGGTGGTGATAGAAAAACGCTTATCGCAATATTTTGCCGCCTTCTTAATTATGTCCGGCCTCATCAATGGGGTGTTCGCCGCCTTAGACGCCATTTTGTTCTACGTGTTCTTTGAAGCCATGCTGATCCCCATGTTCCTCATCATCGGTATATGGGGTGGCCCGCGTCGCGTGTATGCCGCCATGAAGTTTTTCCTCTACACCTTACTGGGGTCGCTATTGATGCTGGCGGCCTTCATCTACCTATACTTTGAAACCGGCGGCTCTTTCGAAATTTTGAAGTTTCACGCGCTCCCCTTGCCGCTGGGCGTGCAGATTCTCATCTTCATCGCCTTCTTTATGTCCTTTGCTGTAAAGGTGCCCATGTGGCCTGTGCACACCTGGTTGCCCGACGCCCACGTGGAAGCCCCTACCGGTGGTTCGGTGATTTTGGCGGCCATTACTTTAAAAATTGGCGCGTATGGTTTTCTGCGCTTTAACTTGCCCATTACACCGGACGCCAGCCACGCGCTCTCCGGTTTTATTATTACGCTCTCGCTGATTGCCGTGGTGTACATTGGCCTCGTGGCCCTGGTGCAAAATGACATGAAGAAACTGGTGGCCTATTCCTCCATTTCGCATATGGGTTTTGTAACGTTGGGTATTTTTATGTTCAACGCTATGGGGCTTGAGGGCGGTTTGTTGCAGATGATTTCCCACGGCTTTATTTCCGGCGCCATGTTCTTATGCATCGGCGTGTTGTACGACCGCATGCATTCCCGCCAAATTGCCGACTACGGCGGTGTGGTGAATACCATGCCCATTTTCGCTGCTTTCTTTATGTTCTTCGCCATGGCCAATGCGGGCCTGCCGGGCACGAGCGGCTTCATCGGTGAATTTATTGTGGTGTTAAGCGCTATTCAGGTGAACTTTTGGTACGCCGCCTTAGCCGCCACCACACTCATCTTCGGTGCGGCATACACTCTGTGGATGTATAAACGCGTGGTGTTTGGTGATGTGGCCAATGATCATGTAGCCAAACTCACCGATATCAATGGTCGAGAAAAAGCTTTCCTAGGCATTCTGGCCATTCTGGTACTGGCCATGGGCCTCTACCCCAAAATATTTACCGACACCATGCATGCCTCTGTGCAACAACTGATTCAGCACACTTCGATACCGAAGTACTGATGGAGCGATGATGACTTTCGCCTTTCCTAATTTGGTCCCGGTACTCCCGGAAATCTTTCTGCTCACAGCCCTCTGTGCCATTTTAATTTTGGACTTGTTTGTGAGTGAAGCCAATCGCTTCTTGGTGTATGCCTTCTCGCAACTCACCTTGGTGGTGACCGCGGGCCTTTTGGTGATGGGTGCCACAGGTGCGCCCATCAGCACCTTTGAGGGCATGTTTATTGATGACCCCATGGCGCGCACCTTAAAGATTTTTGCTATTCTGGCCGTGGCCCTCATGTTGGCCTATTCACGCAGCTATAACAGTTCTCGCGGTCTTAGTCGCGGCGAATTTTATGTGCTGGTGCTGTTTGCCTTGTTGGGCATTATGGTGATGGTGTCTGCCAATCACTTCTTGGTTTTGTATCTGGGCTTGGAACTATTGTCTCTGTCACTCTGCGCTTTAATTGCCTTGCAGCGCGATGCAGTGCGCGCCACGGAAGCAGCCATGAAGTACTTTGTGTTGGCGGCCTTGGCGTCCGGCATGTTGCTCTACGGCATGTCTATGCTCTATGGCGCCACGGGCTCGTTGCAAATCCCTGTGGTGGCCAGCGTGATTCAGTCCGGCACTGCGGACCCCGCTATTCTGGTGTTCGGCCTGGTGTTCATTGTGGCGGGCTTATCGTTTAAGTTAGGCGTGGTGCCCTTTCACATGTGGGTGCCCGATGTGTATGAGGGCGCACCTACGGCCGTCACCTTATTCGTGGGTTCAGCCCCTAAAATTGCCGCCTTTGCTTTCTTTATGCGCCTACTGGTGGGCGGTATGGGCAGCATGGTGACCGACTGGCAACCCATGCTGATTATTGTGTCTGTACTATCCATGCTATTGGGCAACGTCACCGCCATCGCGCAAACCAACATCAAGCGTATGTTGGCCTATTCCACCATCTCCCACATGGGTTACTTGTTGTTGGGTATTCTGTCCGGTACCGATGCGGGCTACTCCTCGGCAATGTTTTATGTGGCTTCTTATGTACTGACCACCCTAGGTGGCTTCGGTATTATCCTGCTCATGAGCCGCGAAGGTTTTGAAGCAGACCGCTTGGAAGATTTGAAGGGCCTCAACAAACGCAGTCCTTGGTACGCTTTCATGATGTTGGTGGTGATGATCTCCATGGCCGGCATTCCGGTGTCCGTGGGCTTCTTCGCCAAGCTGTCGGTGTTGAGCGCGGCACTAGACGCAGGGCTGACTTGGTTGGTGGTGTTCGCGGTACTGATGTCCTTAATCGGTGCTTTCTACTACCTGCGCGTGATTAAACTCATGTATATGGACGAACCTGCAGATGCCGCGCCGTTGATTGCAGATACAGACCATCGCGTGTTGATCAGCGTGAATGGCGCCGCTATTCTGGCTCTGGGTATATTGCCCCAACCCTTAATTGATTTATGCACCATGGCCATCACGCAGTCGTTGAGAGGCTAACGTCTTATGGCTGATTTTCCAAAACTGCCACACGACTTCACTGAACATACCCTAAGCTCGGAACAGATTTTTAAAGGCGTGCTGCTGGATGTGCGCCGCGATATGGTGCGCTTGCCCAATGGCAAAACCGCCACGCGCGAATTCATCATTCACAATGGCGCCACTGCGGTGATTCCACTGCTGGATAAAGAGACGATTATCATGGAGTATCAGTTCCGCTACCCCAACCACCAGCATTACTACGAAATCCCTGCGGGTAAGTTGGAAGTGGGTGAGCCGGCCTTGGAGAGTGCGCAACGTGAGTTGCTGGAAGAGACCGGTTATGTGGCGGCGAACTGGCGCCATTTAACGACGCTGGATATGTGCATTTCCTACTCCACGGAACAGATCGCCTTCTTCGTGGCCGAAGGGCTGACCTTCGATGCCCATAAGAGGGACGAGGAAGAGTTCTTAGAGACTGTGCCTGTGCCGCTAAAGCAGGCCTATCAGTGGATTGAGAACGGCGTCATCAACGACACCAAGACTGTGGCGGGACTCTTGTGGCTGAAGGCCTTCGGCTGAATTGGGGTCAGACCCTAGTAGGGGTCAGACCCCCCCAGGGGTCTGACCCCTACTAGGGTCTGACCCCAAAGAGCAGCCCAGAAGCGCTGTAAGCCCAAACTTTGTTGGCGCCAAAACCCCTCGCCGTAGTCGCGTCCCAGCAACTGATCGTCAATGCCCGTGGGTTCAATTTCATGGGTGAAATTTGCAGTACCAAACACCATATCCCAAAGTGGAAACAGCACGGCGAAGTTGCAGCTCTGCGGCCCACCCACACTGCCCATGGTCATGCCATGGTGAATGCGGTGAAAACGTGGGCTTACTAAAATGCGCTGGCCCACAGGGCCAAAGGAGAGCGATAAGTTGGCATGCGCCAGGCTTTGCACCATGCGCGCCGTCATCAATAGCAAAAGGAACTGACCCGGCGGCACGCCAATTAACAGGCTAACAAGGGTGAATACCACGCCGTTTAACAAGTCATCCAAGAGGTGCGCGCGGTCATCAGTCCAGTAACTCATGGTGCGTTGACTGTGATGCAGGCTGTGCAGCGCCCACCACCAACCCAAGCGATGCTGAAAGCGGTGCACCCAGTACCCCACAAAATCCAACACCAGCAAATACACCAGAAAGGTGAGCGCGGGGTGGTTGAATAGGCCGGGAATCACATCATCTAAGGTGTAAGGGATGAAGCCCTGCAAGCGCAGCCACTCATCCACATTCACGCTGAGTGGCAGCAACACCACAAACAGCATCAGGGGGATAAACCCCAAGCGATGCAGAGCGGTGTAGAGGATATCGGTATTGACTCCGCTGCGTGAGGGCCAGTACTCCACAGGGAAGATCGCCTCCAATGGGCGGAATAAAACAACCAACAACGCCATTTCAAGCAATCCCAGCAGTACAAACTCCGTGGCATCAAAGGCGGGTTCCAGGTACGCCATTAAGCCCAGCGCGTGCAGCGCAGGCTCCACCAAGTGCTCAAAGAGGCCCGCTTGAATGAGAGTGAAAGTGCTGGTGATGAAATCAATCATGGTAGTGTGGCAAAGCAGAAGCCTTTTCCCTGCAGTCCCGCGATCAACTCTTCAAATACATCCGCAAAAGGCTCATGGCGCGAGCGAATGCCCAAATGCATCATGAGGATGTCGCCGCTTTTAATGGTGCGCAGCGCGCGTTGCAACAGCACAGCGTTGGGAAACTTTTCTGAAGGCAACTCGTCGCCCAAGAAGCCCGCGTCCGCCCAACCCACGTGCCGCGTGTAGCCGCAGCGGGGCGCCCATTGCAACGCCAACGCCGTGGTGCGACCACCGGGGGCCCGCCACAGAGGCTGGAGCACTTTCCCCGTGAGGGCCGTGAAGCGTTTATCCACTGCATTTAATTCTGCGCAAAACTGCGGCTCATCCAGTAAAACTTTTTGGCCTGAGGGCAATAAATCAGTGATACGCCCATAGGGGCTGTCTGAACGCAGTGAGCCATGGCGCCAAGTATGACTGCCAAAGTGATGGCCCTCCGCCACGCGTTCGCGCCAGTAGTCACCCCAGCTGTCGTCTAAGGCATGATCGCCTCGCACCGTGGGTTCGTTGGCCAGAAAGAAGGTGGCGTGAATGTGATGACGCTTGAGCACGGTAGCAATTTTTTCCGCAGACACCATGGAGCCCGTATCCAGTGTTAAATACAGCGTGCCTGCAGAACATGAAGGAATATCACTGGGTGCGGCAGAGACGCTGAGGACCAGCGCGAGGAGCAACACTGCTCTCATAGTCGTGGAGCGTGGCTTGCGAAGAATATGCCGTGCGGTGAGCGCCCCACAGGAATAGTGCGCAATACCTTAAACGTTTCAAGACTCATCACGGTGACTTGCTTTAACCAACGCGAGGTTACCCATAATTCTTTATGGTCGGCGGATATTTCCATGCAATCCGGCCCACCGGGTACGGCGAAGGTTTTCTCGATGGTGAGGGTTTGAGTGTCTACGATGGAGATGGTGTCCTCGGCGCGGTTGGTGACGAAAATGCGCCGCCCATCCCCCATGGGCATGAAGTTGTGGGTACCGGAGCCCGCGTGAATATGTTTAATGATGGTGGCGGTGCGCCAGTCCACCACCGCCACTTCGTCCAAGCCCATAACACCCACCAGTAAATGATGGCCATCGGGGGTCATGATGACGCCCGCCGGGGTTTTTCCAATGGGGATAATCCATTTAACCTTGAGCGCCTTTAAATCAATAGCGGCCAATTGATCGCTGCCTTGCAAGGTGACGAAGAGCTCAGTGCTGTCTTGGTTAAAAGCCAGATGACTGGGCATGGAGGGCAGCTCGAAGCGCTTTAATAGCTTGAAGTTTTGGGCCTCATAAATATCCACCCGGTCCAAACGCAATGAGTTGGCAGCAAACCAAGTTTTATCGGGGCTAAAAGCAATCTGGTAGGGGTCGCTGACGTGCGCCACGCGGTTGATGATATCGCCCGTGGTGGGGTTTAAAAAGACTAAGTCGTTGCTGGTGGCGTTGGCCACGATGAGGGCGCTGTTGTCCGGTAGGCTCATGAGGTGATGCGGTTCGCGCCCCACATGAAAGGTATCTATGGGCTTATAAGTGTTGCGATCGATGCGCGTGACCGTTCCATCGCCTGAGTTCAGTACAATAGCCACTTCAGCCCGGGCAGGGGCGCTCAGCGCATACAAAATTAAGGTCAGGCAGGTTAAACGCAGCCGCATGGTTTAGAATCTCATTTTAACCACGTATTTTACATTGAAAAGAGGCGCTTGTTATTACATGAAATTCTGTTCCGCCTGTGGCGCCCCTATTACTATGCTGACCCCCGTGGGGGATCACCTGCCACGTGCGGTGTGCACCGTGTGCCAGGAAATCCACTACGTAAACCCCAAGGTGGTGGTGGGCTGTGTGCCTGAATTTGAGGGGCGCATTTTGCTATGTCGGCGCGCTATCGAGCCGCGCAAGGGCTTTTGGACCATGCCTGCGGGTTTCATGGAGAACGGTGAGACCGCACGTGAGGGTGCGCGCCGTGAAACCCTGGAAGAGACTCAGGCCGTGGCTACCATTGGTGAGCTCATAACAATGATGAGCATTCCGATGATGAGTCAGGTGCACATGATGTTTCGAGCCCAATTACAAAGCGATCATCACGGGGCCACCACGGAGAGCAGCGAGGTGCGCTTTTTTAATGAAGCAGAAATTCCTTGGGGTGAGTTGGCTTTTCCCACGGTGAGCCACACGCTGAAGCATTTTTTTGAGGACCGCGAGCGCGGTGTACAGGCGCTGCATATGATTGATTTAGGCCCTGTTAAGTTTTAATCCATGCAAAAACCATCCTTGCCCCACGACACCATTTTGTTTATTGAAGGACTAGACCACGAAGCGCGCGGCATCGGTCGTAGTGACGGCAAGGTGGCTTTTGTGGAGGGTGCGTTGCCGGGCGAAACGGTGAGCGTGCGTTACACGCGGCGTAAATCTCATTTCGATCAAGCCGTTACCGTGCAAGTATTAAACCCCGGCCCCAGCCGCACCACGCCACGTTGTGCGCACTTTGGTGTGTGTGGGGGTTGCAACATGCAGCATGCCGATCCTGCCGCACAGATCGCTTTTAAACAGCGCATTTTGGAAGACAACTTGGCGCGCATTGGGCGCGTGAAGCCGGACACGTTACTCCCCACGCTGCAAGGCCCTGCCTGGGGCTACCGTCATCGCGCGCGCATTTCCGTGCGCAATGTGGTCAAGAAGGAATCGGTGCTGGTGGGCTTTCACGAAAAGGGTTCCAGTTTTGTGGCGGACATGCACCGCTGCCACATTATGGCGGAACCCGTGGGAACTCTCATTAACCCCTTGCGTCAACTGATGATGGGCTTGGACGTAAAAGACCAGATGCCGCAAATTGAGGTGGCGGTGGGTGAGGACGTAACGGTTTTGGTGTTCCGCATTCTGGAGATGCCCTCTGAATCGGACCAGGCCCGTATGCGCGCTTTCGCCGATGCTCACCAGGTGCAGATTTGGTTTCAGAGCAAGGGTCCTGATACCGCCACACCCTTTCACCCCGCACAAGCCCCGGAGCTCAATTACACCTTGCCTGAGTTTGATGTGGTGATGCCTTTTGGCCCCACGGAGTTCACTCAAGTAAACCCGGCGATTAATCGATCCTTGGTGGGCCGCGCGGTACGTTTACTCAACCCTCAAAAGGCTGAACGAGTGGGGGACTTTTTTTGTGGACTGGGAAACTTTACCTTGCCCTTGGCGCGCTCAGGCGCACAGGTATTGGGGGTGGAGGGGAGTGCCGCGTTGGTGGCACGCGCCATGGAAAACGCGGCGCGTAACAGCCTCACAGAAAATACAGAATTTAGAGTAGCCAACTTGTTCGCTGCTACGGAAGAGACCCTCTTAACGCTAGGAAAACTGGATAAGTTATTGATCGATCCGCCGCGCGATGGGGCATTGGAAGTGGTTAAATCGCTGGGCGGAAAAGTAGCCCCGCAAAGAATTGTATATGTGTCCTGCAGCCCCGCCACATTGGCGCGCGATGCTGAAGTGCTGGTGCACCAGAAGGGGTATCGCTTAAAGGCGGCTGGGGTGGCCAACATGTTTCCCCACACCGCCCATGTGGAATCGATTGCTTTATTCGAGCGGGACTAGCATCCCGCTCGTCACAACCAAAACTCTTTAATCGCGCTCACCACCAAAAATCCCCAGAATCTGTAACAGGCTCACGAAGATGTTGTAGATGTTCATGTAGAGGCCCAACGTTGCCGTGATGTAGTTAGTTTCGCCGCCATGAATGATTTGGCTAACGTTAAATAAGATCATTAAGGACGAGAACAGCATAAACGCGCCGCAGATGACAAGCTGCATCATGGGCAGTTGCAAGAAGATGTTGGCCACTACCGCCACCATCAACACAATGGCACCCACCATGAGGAAGTTGCCCATGCCGCTAAAATCGCGACGGGTGGTGCTGGCAATGCCCGCTAGGCTAAAGAACACAACAGCAGTGCCGCCGGCGGCCAATGAAATCAGTTGTGCGCCGTTACGAAAGGCCAATGTGTGTTGCAGTAATGGCCCCAACATCACGCCCAGCACAAAGGTGAGTAGCAACAGTAAATACACACCTACGGTGGTGGTCTTGTTGGCTTCAATGGCAAAGAAGAGGCCATACACCACCCCCAAGAACAGCAGGCTGCTCATAATGGGACTGGCGGCCATGAAGCCAAAGCCCATGTTGATGCCCACGAGGGCGCCAATGGCGGTGGGGATGAGGGATAAACCCAGCAACCAGTAGGTGTTGCGCAGCACACGGTGCTGGACGCTGTCCAGTTCCCCGGTCTGGGTATAGGTATTGAATTGATCAGCCATGTCATCACTCCTTAATATTGGTGCGCCTTAGGGCGCACGGGTTACGGGGGTAAGAGTACGGCACTCACCCATAAGTTGCAAGGTGGTGCCATTTTTGGCTTTTTCAAGGGGGGGTGGGGTGAACCCGAAGGGGGGTTTGGGCTGGGCTCGTGGTAAAATGCGCCCTTCGGAGGTTTGGGTGAGTGGTTTAAACCAGCAGTCTTGAAAACTGCCGACGGGCAACCGTCCGTGAGTTCGAATCTCACAGCCTCCGCCAGATCAGCATCCGAACTCATCCAGCAAAATCCAGAAATACCAATAAATACACAGTGTTATGTAAATAAATAGTCCAGATCGGTGCGGTAACATCCCATTGTATCCGTGTATAAACAGTGGTAAGATTAGTGGTCATAAATTACCACGGTTATGAGTTACCACGATGGCCACCAACCTGTTATCTGCTGTCGAATGCAAGAATGCTAGCAGTAATGGGGTGGGCATCCGCAAACTGCACGATGGCGATGGTCTTTACCTGTGGGTTTACCTTGATAGCCGGAAATATTGGCGGATGCGTTACTGGCAGGTGGGCAAGGAAAAGTCTCTATCCCTTGGCGTCTATCCTAAAGTCAGCCTGAGCGATGCGCGGAAAAAGCGCGATGAGCTACGCAAACAACTACAAGCCGATCTTGACCCCTCTGCCGAACGCAAAGCTGCCAGCCTGCGCAAAAAGCTCGCCAATGTAAATTCCTTTGAGGCCGTAGCGCTGGAGTGGTACAACAAGCAATTGCATACATGGGTGGCGCATCACGCCAGCGATGTAAAGCGCCGCCTTGAGAGCAACATATTCCCTACCCTTGGTAAGTGCCAGATTGACCAGATAAACGCGCCTGAGTTGCTGGAAACTATCCGTAAGATAGAAGCCCGTGGCGCATACGATCTGGCCCACCGTGTTCTGCAAGTATGCGGGCAGGTGTTTCGCTACGGCATTGCAACTGGGCGTTGTAGCCGTAACCTCTCCGCTGATCTGCGCGGCGCACTCACTCCACATGTAAAGCAGCATCAATCCGCCGTCCGCCCGGAAGATCTGCCCGACTTGCTGCGCGCCATTGCCCAGTACGACAAAACCGGCGATAAGCAAACCCGCCTTGCTCTGCAACTTTTGGCGCAAACCTTTGTGCTCACCAACGAACTGATAGGCGCGCAGTGGGTGGAGTTTGACCTGGAAAACGCCTTATGGATTATCCCCGCTGGGCGCATGAAGATGAAAACCGAGCATGTTGTCCCGCTGGCTCGGCAGGCAATCGCGTTACTGGCCGAACTCAAAGAAATATCAGGTAGTAGCCGCTTCGTGCTCCCTGGACGCAACCGGGACAAACCCATCAGCAACAACACCATGCTGTTTGCCCTGTACCGCTTGGGTTACAAAGGTAAAATGACCGGCCATGGCTTCCGCGCGGTAGCTTCTACCATCCTCAATGAAACCGGCTTCAGCCCTGACGTAATTGAGCGCCAATTGGCCCACTGCGAACGCAATGAGGTGAGGGGGGCGTACAACCGCGCTGAATATCTACCCGAACGCAAGCGCATGATGCAGCACTGGGCAGATTACCTGGTTTCGATAGAAGCAGGGGCGAAGGTAATTCCGCTGCACAGATAAGCTGTATTATTTGGATCAACGCATTACAAAGATTCTAAGCCGATCCTTCTAACCAACTGATGTTATTCGATTTTTAACCGGACACTAGTGAAAAAATGGGAAAAATTAGTGAACGATGGCATTAAAAAGGTAATATTGCACAGTGGTGAGCCGTTCCGTGCCAATTGCAACTCTTCTTGAGCGACTGCTTTGAGGCGGGAGACATGGCACTCTTTTATGTATTAAATGCCATCCTTAAGGTTGCCACCTATGAAAATGGTATCCCCGTTAATTTACAAAACATCTCTGCACTACCGGCCCGATATAGATGGTCTACGCGCCGTTGCAATATTGCTGGTTATAGTATTTCACGCAATGCCAGAAGCGCTGCCAGCTGGATTTATTGGGGTAGACATATTTTTCGTGATATCCGGTTACTTGATCACTGGGATATTGTTAAAAGATATGACCGCTGGACATTTTTCTTATCTGCACTTTTACGCCCGCCGCTTCAGAAGAATTATTCCCGCGCTTATCACGGTACTTATTTCGATCCTACTGCTTGGATGGGTGTTATTGCTGTCCGACGAATATTATAAGGTCGCTAGAAACGTGCTCGCAGGAGCGACGTTCACCACAAACCTGATTTTGCTGAGACAAGTCGGATATTTTGAATGGTCAGCCGAACTAAACCCACTGCTACATTTATGGTCGCTTGGCATAGAAGAGCAGTTCTATCTTGTATGGCCACCTATGTTACTTTTCATCTTCAAGCGCAGCCGACGAATGGCACTCTATACGTTATTATTGTTGGTAATTTCATTTGGGCTTAATGTCTATTTCGTATCTGGAAATGAAACGAAAGTTTTTTTTCTGCTACCTACACGTCTATGGGAACTATTGGTTGGATGCCTGCTGGCGATAACCGAGAGTTCTGAATCCATGTTGGCCGGGCGCTTTGGCAATACTAAGTCAATAGCCGGAGCCGCGCTTCTCGCGGTATCAATTTATTTTATCAATAAAGGGGAAAGTTACCCAGGTTGGTGGGCAATAATGCCGACCATTTCGTCTTACCTAATGATCTCTGCCGGCCCTCGTGCGCCGCTCAACCGAATAATTCTTTCCAACAAAGCCATGGTGTTGATCGGGATAATGAGTTACCCGCTCTACCTTTGGCATTGGCCGTTGCTCTCCATTGCCAGAATAGTCGAGGGAAAACTGAGCACTGGCTTTGCATTGGGAATTCTTGGGCTATCTGCCATACTTGCCTTCCTCACTTGGCGATTTATCGAGCTTCCGGCACGACTAAATTTATTCCTGAAGCATCACAAGTCTAAGCGCGACAGATACTATGTCACCGGCGCATTAACCCTTATTTTTATTGTTAGTTCATTTGGGCTTTTGGTGGTTTATCAGGATGGGTTTCCGAGTAGATATCCTGAATTTGAAAGCGCACGGAATAAGATTGAACAAAATGAATTAAACGTCATACCCAAAGGGGAGGACTGCCGAAATTTATATGGCCTTCAAAAATCAGAATGCTCTATATCAGGCCCCAATCAATCTATTGCTTTTATTGGTGATAGCCACGCCTGGCATTTGTTCAATGGAATGAAATTTGTTGCCGACAAAAATAATAAAAGTGTTATGGTCATGTATACAGGCGGCTGCCCACCTCTTAAGGAGGTTGATACTATTGAGTATAATCGGGATCACGATAGCAAGTGCTCCATTACAACTGATGATTATGTACGATTCTTTTCATCGATATTCGACACTGTCAAAACAGTTGTTCTTGCATCTCACGGCCCAAGCTATGTTAGTGGGCACGACTTTGGGGATGGTCGACACAGGTGGAGTCTGGTTTCGTCGCAACCAGAGGACAAGGGTGATTCTCAGCAAACCCTTTACCTAGTCGGGACCTCGCGAATGATTGATTTTCTTGAATCAAAGGGCAAGCAGGTTATATTTTTTACTGACAATCCAGAACTGGGATTCCGACCCGCAACTTGCATGATTCAAAGGCCCGTGCAATTGCAGCACAAGGGGCTGCAGCAATGCTCTATATCTGCATCTATCGTCTATGCTCGACAAGCAGAGTACAGAAAAGTCATTGCTAAGCTAAAACTGCTACATCCAAAGCTTAAAGTTTTCGATTCGACCTCGTATTGGTGTAACCAAGAAACTTGCCCCATTAGCCGGGATGGTAAACTCCTCTACCAAGATCAAGACCATCTGAATTTTCAAGGTGGCAAGTTTATAGCGGAAAAGTTTTTCTCTTGGCTGGCAACAGTTGATAGCCGTGCAAATGATACGGTTCAGATGCATAATTAACTTAAACTCGCTAATTTTAAAGCGTCTGTTTGGCCGACACATGTGTAATGTAGACTATAAATATGAAAAAAGACTTTTGGTTGGAGCGTTGGGAGCGTGGAGAGACCGGCTTTCATCAGAACGAGATCAATCCATATTTAATCCGAGACTGGCAAAATTTATATCCTACGCATGGCAGCAAGGTGTTCGTGCCACTTTGCGGAAAAACCAAGGATATGATTTGGCTACGGCAACAAGGGCACTTGGTTATTGGCGTGGAACTGAGTGCCATCGCGGCGCAGGATTTTTTTGCTGAACTCGGTAATATTCCGCACAAAAGTGAAAGCGCTAAATTCCACCAATACGAAGCAGATGGGGTTCTGGTTCTGTGTGGCGATTTTTTCGATATTGGTAAAGATGATATTGCGGGAGTGGGTTTAGTGTACGACCGCGCATCATTGGTTGCGTTACCGCCGGACATGAGAGAGCGTTACGTGAGACACTTGGTCGGCATTCTGCAACCCGCAACGAAAATCCTACTCATAACATTCGACTATGCCCAACATGAAATGTCTGGGCCACCGTTTGCGGTATCTGCATCAGAAGTTGACGCACTCTACCGCAATAACGCTGACGTTCATTTGTTGTCGCAACATGACGCCCTACCACAAAACCCTCGGTTTCAAGAGCGGGGATTAAGCCGGATGCAGGAAAACATCTTTTTGCTGACGATACACGAGTAAATATAAAGCCGTCGTTCGCTACCCTACTATCACCTTCACAATACCTTGAGCTGTTAGCTTGTTGAATCAAATATTGGTAAGTGGTTGACACCAACGTGAATGATTCTAGGACCGGAACTGTTTGAAAATTTTCACGAAGGCTCATTTGTACAAGTCGGGAAACTGTTTCTTTAAGTGCTCGATCTTCGGCCGATCATTGATCGCAATATAAGGATTATAAGGATGCAATTCGGCATAGTTCTGGTGGTAAGCCTCAGCAGGGTAGAAAACATTCAATGAAGAAACACGTGTCACGATTTTTTTCGGATAGGCGTGCGCGCCTTCGAGCTGAGTGATGTAGGACTCCGCAATTTGTTTTTGCTCAGGTGTCGCTGTAAAGATTTCCGAGCGATATTGGGTACCTGTGTCCGGCCCCTGACGATTGAGCTCAGTCGGGTTATGGGCAACGGCAAAGTAGACTTTCAGCAATTGACCATAGGATATTTTCGAAGGATCATAGGCAACCTTGACCGATTCTGCGTGGCCGGTGGCGCCGGTACTGACGGCCTCATACTCGGCTGTCGTTGCCGCCCCTCCAGCGTAACCAGAAGTTGCTGAGATGACGCCCTTTGTGTGCTGAAATACTGCCTGTATCCCCCAGAAGCAGCCACCCGCGAATACTCCATACTGCTGAGTTGATGTCTTTGCAAGCGGTGCATCATGGGCAGGGTTGGGGAGACTGCTTGTTTGGCCCTCAGCCCATGCCAACCCACATACCATGGCAGTAACGCCAAATATTAAAAAATTGCGCATGATCTTGCTCCTCGTTAGGTTACGCCGGCGTAGGCCGCAGGCAAAACTACCGGCACACATCAAGCACATGGACAGCAACGCAGCTGAAAAAACGTTCATTTTGAGCCTCTCGTTGTAAAAAAAGTGGCATCATATGGCCTGCTTAAGATAAATTCGTCATTTTTTTCTGAAAGGGCAGACCATGAAAGCGCACATTGTCACTGTCCATGAAAGATAATTTATAAACAAAATACAAAGAGATGCTTATGATAACCGACACAACCACTAGATCTGCTTCGAGTGATTATGTTTTGGTGCATCCTCTGATCGTTCGCGCGACACATTGGATCAATGCGCTGGTGATTCTGATCATGATTCTGAGTGGTTGGCGGATTTATAATGCCTCGCCAATTTTTGACTTTAAGTTTCCAAACGGTATCACCTTAGGTGGGTGGCTTGGCGGAGCGCTGCAGTGGCATTTCGCCGCCATGTGGCTGCTGGTTTTGAATGGGTTTGTTTACCTTTGTTACGGAGTGGTCTCCGGGCGCTTCAAGAGTCGGTTCTTTCCGATCGCCCCACGTGCTTTGTTCAACGATATTTTGGATGCCCTCCATGGCAAACTTGCGCACCATGACCTTACTGTTTATAACACCGCGCAACGCGGGGCTTATGTGGCTGTTATTTTTTGTGCGATTGTCCTAGTACTCTCAGGGTTGGCGATTTGGAAGCCGGTGCAAATGCAGGAACTTACCGCCCTTTGCGGCGGATTCATGGGCGCGCGTATCGTACATTTCATTGCCATGGCGTTACTCGCGCTGATTGTTGTGGCGCATATCACAATGGTAATACTGGTCCCGCGCACTTTTCCGATCATGATTACAGGGCGCACAAGGAGGTCATCATGAAATGGCGCGAAACGAAACCGAGCCTCGCCAATCAGCCGGCACGGCAGATTGAAACAATCGAGAGACGCCTGTTCTTCAGGCAGGGCCTGAGCCTGGGTGCGCTTGCATTGCTGTCGGGTTGCGATGTGACTGACGACAAAAGCGTACAAAAGATACTGTCATCGATGTCGCAGTGGAATGACCGCGCGCAGGCGGCAATATTCAATCCCAACAAGCTTGCGCCGGAATATCCGGAAAGCGCCATCACCCAGCCGTTCCCATTCAACGCGTACTACGGTGAGGACAAGGTTCGGGTGGTCGACGCGGCAAGCTATCGGCTAGAGTTGTCGGGACTTATTCAGGAGAAGAATCCGTGGACGCTTGCCGAACTTAATGCGCTGCCGCAGTCCTCGCAGGTCACACGTCACGTTTGTGTCGAGGGCTGGAGCGCTATTGGCAAATGGGGTGGCGTGCGGTTCAGTACTTTTCTCGAGCGTATTGGCGCCGATCTTACCGCAAAATACATCGGTTTTAGGTGCGCAGACGACTATTACACCAGCATCGACATGGCTACCGCCTTGCACCCTCAGACGTTACTCACGTTGCGTTATGCAGACCAGACCCTCCCGCCAAAGTATGGATTCCCGATGAAGCTGCGCATGCCAACCAAACTGGGCTACAAGAATCCCAAGCACATTATGGCGATGTTCGTTACCAATATGTATCCCGGTGGATACTGGGAGGATCAGGGTTACAACTGGTTCGGCGGATCCTAGGAGGCCGGGATGATCAAATCAAAACTTCTTCTGGTTCCCACCGCGCTTCCTGCTTGTCTTGGCGCAATGAGCCGACATGAATTAATTCGTGTAACTTTTTCTTAAGTCTTCCCGAATAGGCTGGTACACGGGACATTAATGAAACATGAACGATAACTCCCCTTGGTGCTCCGTGAAGCTTTCATTTTGACACCCACGAGCCGCAAGCGTCTTCCATAGGGCTAATTCAGCGATTTAATGGCTTCTCGCATCACCGGTTTTAATTGGCCGTCGCCGTCGGTTTTAATATAGGCCAACAATGCTTTTTGCATGCGGGATTCCCAGAATTTTTGAATATGGCTGGCCGCATCTTTAGCCGCTTGCTGTTGGTCGGGCATGGCTTCAAAAAAAGCGCCAATGTCGTTGGCCATCTTAATGAGGTTGTTATTGTGTTCCATTCTCTTACTCTCCAACGTCGGTAATTCGGGTGGGGTGCGCGTACACCACATGTTGATGCGCGCGTGTGAATCCCACCAAGGTTAGGTTGTATTGTTCTGCTATGCGTACAGCCAGCGCTGTGGGTGCGGAGATGGCGATTAAAATACCCACGCCCATCTGGATGGACTTCTGCACCATCTCGTAGCTGGCGCGGCTGGTGATGAGGAGTGCGCCTTTTTTAAAATCTTCACCCCGAGCGGCCAACGCACCAATGAGCTTATCCAGCGCATTGTGTCGGCCCACATCCTCTCGCGCTGCAGTGATCGCGCCTGTACTGTCCAACCAAAACGCACCGTGGGTGGCGCCCGTTGCGCGCTGCAGGCTCTGGTGTTGGGGCAGAGCTTCTAGGGCCGCTTCAATTTGTTTTACGGTGATGGAATGCGTTGAGGTGATGTCCCTCATGGGGCGGAACACTTGCGCGATGCGCTCTGTGCCACACAGCCCACAGCCCGTTCGTCCCGCTAGGTTCTGCCGCTTGGCGTCCAATCGTGCGAAGCGCGCTTCATCTATTGCAAGGAGTACGCGCACCCCATCGCTGTACTCATCCAACTCAATGCTTTTAACCTCACTCACGTTACTGATGATGCCCTCACTGAGCGAGAACCCTAACGCAAAATCTTTTAGGTCCGCAGGGGTGGCCAGCATCACCACATGCGGTGTGCCGTTGTACTCCAACCCGATGGGCGTCTCTTCAGCGACTTGGTCCACCGCACTCTGGTAGCCTTCCTTCCAGCGCAACACCTCGAGGGTGTGCGCAGGTGTGGCATCCAGAATATGTGGTGCGTTCACTTATTTTCCGGCGGAGAGTGCAGCGCCAATCACGCGGTCCGTTGCCAAGTGGATTTGGTTGTCATTAAAGGTTTTGTATTCCTCTTGCCACTTGGAGGGCTGCATCACCTTTACCACTTTCACCGCGGTCACTTTATACTCTGGGCAGTTGGTGGCCCAGTCGGAGTTGTCCGTGGTGATGACGTTAGCTCCCGATTCTGGGAAGTGGAAGGTGGTATACACCACGCCCGGTTGCATGCGCTCTGTCACGCGGGCGCGTAGTACGGTCTCTCCCGCGCGGGAGGACACGCCCACCCAGTCATCAGTTTGAATACCCAGTTCTTCTGCGTCATGGGGGTGTAATTCCAAGCGGTCCTCGTCATGGAAACGAACGTTCTCCGTGCGACGTGTTTGCGCGCCCACGTTGTATTGCGAGAGGATTCGGCCCGTGGTGAGGATGAGCGGGAAGCGTTTCGTGACCTTCTCGTCGGTGGGTACATACTGAGTAATAATAAATCGACCCTTACCGCGCACGAAATGATCGATGTGCATAAGTGCCGTACCCGCTTCCTCCGTTTCATCATTGCACGGCCACTGCACGCTGCCCAGGCGGTCGATCTTCTCGTAGTTCACGCCCTTGAAGGTGGGCGTTAAGCTGGCGATCTCATCCATAATTTCTGAAGGGTGGTTGTAGGGCATGTCGTAGCCCATAGCCTTCGCCAGTTTCACGGTCACTTCCCAGTCGGCCAAGCCGGCCTTAGGTGCCATCACCTTGCGCACGCGCGAAATGCGCCGCTCGGCGTTGGTGAAGGTGCCATCCTTTTCTAAGAAGCTGGCGCCGGGTAAGAACACGTGGGCGTACTTGGCGGTTTCGTTCAAGAACAAGTCCTGCACCACCACGCACTCCATGGCCGAGAGGGCTGCGGTCACATGCTGCGTGTTGGGATCCGACTGCACAATATCTTCGCCCTGGCAGTAGATACCCATGAAGCTACCTTCCAAGGCGGCGTCGAACATGTTGGGAATGCGCAGTCCGGGGTCCGCACGCAGCGTGACGCCCCAGGCCTTCTCGAATAGATTGCGCGTAGCGTTGTCAGACACATGGCGGTAGCCGGGGAGTTCGTGGGGGAAGGAGCCCATGTCGCAAGCCCCTTGCACATTGTTCTGTCCGCGCAGCGGATTAACTCCCGCGCCTTCCTTGCCAATGTTGCCGGTGGCCATGGCGAGGTTGGCAATGCCAATCACCGCAGTGGAGCCCTGTGAGTGTTCGGTGACGCCCAAGCCGTAATAAATCGCTGCGTTGCCACCTGTGGCATACAGGCGTGCCGCACCGCGCACCAGTTCGGCGGATACGCCTGTTGAAATTTCCAATGCTTCGGGGCTGTTCTCGGTGCGTGCTACAAATTCACGCCAGCTGTTAAAGGCTTCCGTGTCGCAGCGCTCGGAGATAAATTTTTCATCTAACAGGCCTTCGGTCACGATGACGTGCGCCAGGGCGCTGACGATGGCCACATTGGTGCCGGGGCGCAGTTGCAAGTGGTAATCCGCTTTCACGTGCGGCCCGTTCACCAACTCAATAGCGCGCGGGTCAATCACAATCAGCTTCGCCCCTTCGCGCAGGCGGCGCTTCATGCGTGAGCTAAATACCGGGTGCGCATCGGTGGGGTTAGCACCCATCACCAAAATAACATCCGCGTGTTCCACGGACTTGAAGGTCTGCGTGCCCGCGGAGGTGCCGTAGGTTTGCCCTAAGCCGTAGCCCGTGGGCGAGTGACACACACGTGCACAGGTGTCTGTGTTGTTGTTGTGGAAGGTGGCGCGAACCAACTTCTGAACCAAATAAGTTTCTTCGTTGGTACAGCGCGACGACGTGATGCCGCCTATGGAGTCTGTACCGTATTTTGTTTGGATGCGACGCAACTCACTTGCCGCGTAATTAATGGCTTCATCCCAACTCACTTCTTGCCAAGGGTCCGAGATGCTCTTGCGGATCATGGGGTTTAACATGCGCTCTTTGTGGGTGGCATAGCCCCAAGCGAAGCGGCCCTTAATGCAGGCGTGCCCCTCGTTGGCCTTACCATCCTTCCAAGGTGTCATGCGCACCACTTCACTGCCCTTCATGTCAGCCTTGAAGCTGCAACCCACACCGCAGTAGGCGCAGGTAGTGAGTACACTGTGGTCCGGTTGCCCGGCATCAATAACAGTCTTTTCCATCAAGGTGGCTGTGGGGCAGGCATTTACACAAGCGCCGCACGACACGCATTCGGATTCCATAAATTGTTGGCTCTCGCCCGCGGACACGCGCGAACCAAAGCCGCGACCTGAAATGGTGAGCGCGAAGGTGCCCTGTGTTTCTTCGCAGGCGCGCACACAACGGTTACACACAATGCACTTCGATGCATCGTAGGTGAAGTAGGGATTGCTGGTGTCCTTCACTGCGGCCAAGTGGTTCTTACCCTCAAAGCCGTAGCGTACTTCGCGCAGACCTACGGCACCCGCCATATCTTGCAACTCACAGTCGCCATTGGCGCTGCAGGTGAGGCAATCCAAGGGGTGATCAGAAATGTAGAGCTCCATGACGCCACGGCGCAGCTCCGCCAACTTTGGCGATTGCGTGCGCACCACCATGCCGGCTTCTGCAGGGGTGGTGCAGGAGGCCGGGTAGCCTTTGCGTCCTTCAATTTCTACCAAGCACAGGCGGCAAGAACCAAAGGGCTCCAGACTGTCTGTGGCGCAGAGCTTGGGGATTTGTGTGCCCGCATCCATGGCCGCACGCATGAGCGATGTGCCCGCGGGCACTGTCACTTCAAAGCCATCAATGGTCAGCGTCACTTCAGTTTCTGAAGTGCGCAGCGGTGTGCCGAAATCGGTGTCGTGGAGGCTGATGGTGTCCATAGTTTTTCCTTAGGCGGCCTGGTGAGTGGCTTTGGTCAAGTGAAAGTCTTCGGGGAAATGATCTAATGCGGAGAGCACAGGGTAAGGGGTCATGCTGCCCATGGCGCAAAGTGATCCGTTCACCATGGTGCCACATAAATCGCGCAGCAGATGGGTTTGTGCAGGGGCAAGACTCGGGTTGGCCTGCATCTTTTGAATGACTTCCATCCCACGCGTAGAACCGATGCGGCAGGGGGTACATTTGCCGCAGGACTCAATAGCGCAGAACGCCATGGCATAGCGCGCTTGCTCCATCATGTCCGCGCTGTCGTCAAACACCACCAAGCCGCCGTGACCCAACACACCGCCCTTAGCGGCTAAGGCTTCGTAGTCCATGGGGGTGTCGAGTAACGCATCGGGCAGATAAGCGCCCAAGGGGCCGCCAATTTGCACCGCTTTAAATGGGCGCCCGGTAGCCGTACCTCCACCAAAATCTTCAATCAACTGACGCGCCGTCACACCGAAGGCTTTTTCCACTAATCCGCCAAAGCGGATGTTGCCTGCCAGTTGGAAGGGCAAGGTACCCAGTGAGCGACCCATGCCGTAGTCGGCGTAGGCTTTCGCCCCGCGCGATAAAATGAACGGAATGGCGGCCATGGTGAGTACATTGTTAATCACGCTGGGCTTGCCGAACAATCCTTGTAGCGCAGGCAAGGGGGGTTTGGCACGCACCACGCCACGCTTACCTTCCAAGCTTTCCAGCATGGCGGTTTCTTCGCCACACACGTAAGAGCCTGCACCCATGCGAATGTGAATGTTGAATGTTTTACCCGAACCCAAAACGCTGCTGCCCAATATGCCCGCTGTTGTGGCGATGGTGACGGCTTGGTTCATGATGCTCACCGCATCAGGGTATTCTGAGCGGATATACACGTAACCCTCTGTGGCGCCCACAGAAATGCCCGCAATGACCATGCCCTCAATCAGCATAAAGGGGTCGCCCTCCATCACCATGCGGTCCGCAAAGGTACCGGAGTCGCCTTCATCGGCGTTGATGACAATGTACTTTTGCGCGCTGCTGGCTGCAGCTACCGTGCGCCACTTAATCCCGGCGGGGAAGCCTGCGCCACCACGACCGCGCAGACCCGAATCCAGAACCTGCTGCACGATGTCGGTGGGTTTTAATTTCAGTGCGGCCTTAAGCCCCACTAAGCCCTCATGGGCTTCGTAGTCCTTAAGGCTTAGAGGATCGATAATGCCTATGCGCGCGAAGGTTAAGCGTTCTTGGTTTTTAAGATAGGCGATTTCTTCCGTGACGCCATGACAAAGGGCATGGGTTTTACCCTGCAGGAAGTCCGCATCAAATAGACTTTTTACATCTTCTGGCGTTACAGGACCGTAGGCGATTCGTTTCCCCTGGTGCTCCACTTCCACCATGGGTTCTAACCACAGAAGCCCTCGTGAGCCATTGCGAATAAGCGTCACATCGAGTTTGCGACTTTGCGCTTCAGCGCTGATGGCGGCGGCCACTTCATCAGCCCCCGCGGCCAACGCGGCGGAATCCCGCGGGACAAATACGGTAATGCTCATGATGCGTCCTTGGTGTTGGCGCGCGCGATCAGCGCTTCTAATTTGGCGGGGGTGACATGGGCGTGCAACTGGCCATCTAACATGAGCGCAGGGCCGGTGGCACATAGGCCTAAGCAGTAGGTGGGTTCCACGTGCCAGTCGCTCTCGCTTTTTGCGGCATCGTGTACAGGGTTATGACCGCTGTGACTGCCGTGACTGGTTCCGAGAAGCGCATCGGCCTTATTAATCACCGAGCGGCAGCCGCGCGCCTGACAGGCCTCTGCGTGACAGATGGCCAAGGTGTGCTTAGGTGGCGGGGTTTGGCGAAAATGGTGATAGTAGGTAATTACTCCGTGCACCTCGGCGCGGGACAAATTAAAGGCGCTGGCAATGCTCTGGGTGGCGGTGGGGGGGATATAGCCCAAACCTTCCTGCACCGCGTGCAAGAGGGGCAACAAGCCACCGGGCACAGCTTGAAATCGGGTTATGGCCTTAGCCACTACCTGCATTTCTGGTTGAGTCGCTGAATTCAAAGGTGTTTCTCCTAAAATGGCGGGTTTTTTTGACCACTAAGGCCACCCGACTACATGCAATTAATTGCAATTAATAGTTGACGCAGTAAGCAATACTATCGTATTGTTTTCATTAGGTTAAGCTTGTACAGCCCCAAAGTCAATGCGCTACCACCAAGGGATTACCTCTTTTTAATTGCAATTAATTACCTATGAATATTGGGGTCAGACCCCCCACGGGGTCTGACCCCAAAACACAAAGAGAGTGCTTATGAAAATCACCATTGAACCCAACTTTTTATTGAGTACATCCCAGGGCTCCATGCCCATCTCTCGGGCGTTGCGCTTACTCTTGGCCATTGAGGCCAGCCGCAACATGAAAGAGGCCGCCGCCACTGAGGGCCACTCTTATCGCCACGCCTGGAATTTAATTGAAAGTCTGCAGCAGGCCTTGGGTGGGCCAGTGTTGGAAACCGTGCAAGGTCGCGGCTCACGTCTTACAGAACTGGGACAGCGCCTCATATGGGCAGAAAAGCGTACACGCGCCCGACTGGGCCCCATGCTGGACAGCATAGGGTCCGAGATCAGCGAGGACATGGAAGCGCTCATGAGCCGCACCCACCGCGTGATTAGGATGTTCGCCAGTCACGGGTTTGCGGTGGCGGCCCATTATGATCGACTGCAGAAGAGTGGCATTGATCTGGATTTGAATTATCGCGGTAGTGCCGAGGCCTTAGAATCCTTCAGCCGCAAGGTGTGCGACATCGCGGGCTTTCATGTGCCTATTGGTAGCTTAGAAAAGGAAGTGTTCGCACGCATGGCGCCACTCTTCACCCCCAACGCGCGACTCATTAACCTAGCCACACGTCGTCAGGGGCTCATGGTGGCCAAGGGTAACCCTAAAAACATTTGGTCGCTGCCTGATTTACTGCGCCCAGACGTGCTGTTTGTAAACCGCCAACCGGGCTCGGGTACGCGTTATATTTTGGAGATGCTCTTCGAGCGTCAGAACATCGATTCTAAATTAATAGCCGGCTATGACAACGTGGAGTTTACCCATGCGGCCATTGGCGCGTATATTGCCAGCGGTAAGGCGGATGTGGGCATGGGGGTTGAGACCGGTGCGCGGCGTTTTGATTTGGATTTTGTGCCGATTTTAACCGAGCGTTATTTTTATGTGTGCAATGAGTCCTTGCTCACAGACCCGCGCTTGGTGCCAATACTGGAGATTTTGCAATCCCCGTCCTTTCGCTCGCAGGTGGATACCATTGCAGGTTATGACGCCACCAACACAGGTTTGGTGCAAACCGTGGCCGAGGCGTTTCCCGGGTTTGGCGGCTTTGGGGTCTGACCCCAAAACCCATTTTGGGGTCAGACCCCTATATAAAAATTTAGAGTTTTTGGAGTTAAAAATGGAATTTAATGTATTGGGTAGCCCCTTAGTGCCGTGCTCCATGAGCCCGAAGACGGGATTTTTTAGAGATGGCTGTTGCAACACGGGACCGGAAGATGTGGGCAGTCATACCGTATGCGTGGTGATGACTGCTGAGTTTTTATCTTTTAGCAAAATACGCGGAAACGACCTCAGCACGCCTCACCCAGAATACGGCTTCCCGGGGTTAAAAGAGGGCGACCGCTGGTGTCTATGCGCTGCTCGTTGGCAAGAAGCCTTTGAAGCCGGCATGGCGCCACATGTTGTATTGCAGAGCACCCACCACCGCGCCTTAGAGATTATTGCTTTGGAAGATTTGCAGCGTTATGCATTTCAAGTGCATTAATTTATAGGCGCGCAACAAACTTATCGCGATTGATGATGTGGCGCTGATGGGTGCCACGCGAAATAACCGCCACGCCATCGTGCGCCTCTACTTTGAACAGTAAGCGCTTGCCTTCCGCTTCAATGAGTTCCACATCAGCTGTCACCACACGGCCCACCGGTGTGGCGGCTTCATGGCTGACATCAATGTGAGTGCCCAACGTCATTTCATTGGGCCAATCCAAATAGGGGTGTAGTGCTTTAATGCAGGCCCACTCCAAAAACCCCACCAAGAACCCAGTAGCAAACACTTCTGGCATGGCCACAAACTCCGGTGCCTCTGGGTACAGTGCGGGCACCGTTTTACTGGAGGGCACCGTAAAAGTGTGGGTGTAGCGAAGACCCGGCTTGAGTTCTGGTTTCATTGGGTTATTGTATCAAATGGTTAACGAGCCTTGAGCGCTTCAGCGGTCTGCCCAAACAAAATCTTCTTTGCGTCCTCGTTCACCGTGGGTTGGGTGTTCACGGTCTTCGCCACCTCGTAGGCGCGCTGCGTGGCAGGGCGAGCGGCTATTTTTTCCAACCAACGCTTCACATGTGGGAAATCATTCAGGTTCTGAAGCTGGCGAAGGTGGGGCACAATCCACGGGTAGATCGCCATATCGGCGATGGTGTAATCATCCCCCGCAACAAACGCACGGTTCTGCAGACGGTTATTGAGTACCCCATACAAACGGTTGGTCTCATTGATGTAGCGTGTCATGGCGTAGGGAATTTTTTCTGGGGCGTACTGCACGAAGTGGTGGTTCTGCCCCGCCATGGGGCCTAAGCCCGCCATCTGCCAGAACAGCCATTGCAGTACTTCCACTCGTCCGCGTACATCATGGGCAATAAAGTGTCCGGTTTTCTCCGCCAGGTACAGCAGAATCGCGCCGGACTCAAATAGGGAGATGGGCGCGCCGCCATCCACGGGGTCATGGTCCACCAAGGCGGGAATGCGGTTATTTGGCGCGATCCTCAGAAACTCAGGCTTGAATTGATCGCCCACGCTGATGTTGACGGGAATGAGGCGATAGGGCAGCGCTGCCTCTTCCAGGAATAAGGTAATTTTGTGACCGTTAGGAGTGGTCCAGTAGTAGAGGTCTAGCATGATGGAATCCAGTGAACGGTAAATCGCTACTCTATCACTGGAATTGGGGTCAGACCCCCCTAGGGGTCTGACCCCAAAAAAATTGGCTTACTTAAATAACACCCAGGCTTTTTGCAATGTGATGGAAACGCCCCAGGCTAAAGGAATGCCTACCGCAGCCCAGGCCAACACTACGGTTATCATGCTGGAATTGCCGGCAGCCACTGTCGCTCCTGAAGTTTCACGCGCGGATGCCGCATCTTTTTCATGGGCCAATTGTTTTTCATGGGCCAGTTCAGCATCCGTCATGAAGTATTTGTCGGCTACGGGACGAATTAAGAAGTTACAAATCAACCCCACCACCAACATGCCCACCAAATACGTCATGGTTTTGTCGTACAGCAGATCGCGCGGCACACCTGCGGCCAGATTGGCCTCACGGATGTAGTTCACCACCACCGGCCCCAAGATGCCCGCTGTGGACCATGCAGTGAGTAAGCGACCGTGAATAGCGCCCACCATTTGCGTGCCAAACATATCGGCTAAGTAAGCTGGTACGGTAGCAAAACCACCACCGTACATGGAGAGGATGATGCAGAAGGCCAACACAAAGAGTGCCAAGCTGCCGCTATGCCCCAAGGTGGTGGCGCTGCTGTAGAGAATAATGCCCAATACAAAGAAAACGAAGTAGGTGTTTTTGCGGCCCATGTAATCTGAGAGGGACGCCCAGATAAAGCGACCGGCAATATTAAATAAGGACAGTAACCCAGTAAAGCCACCTGCAATGATGGCGATGGATTTTTTCTGATCCGGCGAAAGATTATTGAAGCCCAGGTCCAACCCAATCAAGTGGCCGGCAAAAATTTCCTGCAACATGGGGGAGGACATGCCAATAATGCCGATACCCGCCGATACATTCATGGTGAGCACCATCCAGATCAACCAGAACTGTGGTGTTTTCCACGCTTTGGACACATGCACGTGACGTTGGGTGATCATGGCCGCCTTGTCGAGCGGAGGAGGCGTCCAGCCTTCGGGTTTCCAACCAGAAACAGGAATGCGGTAACCGAAGGAACCGCCCAGCATGAATACGAAATAGAGTGCGCCCAAGATGAGGAAGGTTTGCCATACACCAGGGCTGGTAGCACCACTAGAAAAGTGGTTCATCAGTATGACGGCCAACGGTGAGCCAATCATGGCCCCGCCGCCAAAACCCATAATGGCCATGCCGGTGGCCATGCCACGCCGATCGGGAAACCATTTCACCAGAGTAGATACTGGCGAGATGTACCCCAAGCCCAACCCAATGCCGCCAATGATGCCGGAGCCCAACCACAGTATCCACAGTTGGTGCGCCGACACGCCGTAGGCTGAAATCACCAAGCCGCCGCCCCAACATAAGGCCGCCACCGCGCCCGCCTTGCGAGGGCCCGCATGCTCCAGCCAGCCACCAAACACCGCAGCCGAGGAGCCTAGAAATACAAAGAAGAGGGTAAACATCCAACCCAGACTGGATACCTTCCAGTCACAGCTGGTGGTGAAGAGTTCATCCATCAATGACATGTCTGCACCGCAGGCAGTGCCGATGGATTTGGAGAGGGGAAGCCAGAATACGGAGAAACCGTAGGCTATGCCGATACACAGATGAATGGCCAATGCGGCCGGGGGGACTAACCAACGGTTAAAACCGGGTCCTGCTACGGTGCGATCCTTCGCCAATAGATTTCCAAACATGTGAGGCCTCCTCAGGGATTGAGTTTCGTATCAGTTTTTAGAATTATTGTACCTACTGAAGTTAATGCTACCCACACCATAGGGCATTGACCGTACCGCGTCAAATAACGCTCACCACCTCATCAAAGCTTAAGCGTGGACCACGCGGAAAGGCCTTGGTTCCATCCTCTATACCCACGTTCAGTAAGAAGTTCACTTTATAACGCCCCTCAGGGAAAAACTCTTGGTTCACCAGTTCCGCATTAAAACCCGACATGGGCCCCACGCCCAAGCCCAGCGCGCGTGCCGCCAAAATAAGGTAACCGCCTTGCAGGCTGCTGTTGCGAAAGGCCACCTGCTGGGCTAAGGCGGGATTATTCTCATATAAGGGTTTGGCGTCGTAGGCACTAAAAAGTTTGGGCAGATGCTCAAAAAACTGCAAATCATGGGCGATGATGATGGTGAGCGGCGCGGCCTGTACCTGCGGCACATTGCCGGGCCCTAAGGCGGGCATGAGGCGCGCACGACCTTCGGTACTGGTGATGAATACGAAGCGTGTGGGCTGAGCATTGAAAGCGGTAGGGCCCCATTTCATGAGCTCGTAGAGCTTTTCTATGGTGCCTTCGGGTAAGGGTTCGGGCTTGAAGTGGTGCGCGGTACGGGCGCTGTTGAACAATTGATCGAGGGCGGCGGAATTGAGGGCTGCGGTCATGAAGAAGGCTCCTGTAAAAGTGGGGTTATGTTATCAGCTTTGGGGTCAGACCCCAATGCCCCCAAAAAGGGTAAATTTGATCTAAATCAACGCAGAGAATCGCAAAAGAGAGCAGGCTCTTAGCGCTCAATATGGGGGATTCCATGCCGATTCACGCTCCACTGGATCCAGGCGAAGCATTGCCAATCCTACAAGGCCTTTTGACTGCCGGCGGCTTAAAACCTCTGGTGATTAAGGGCCGTACACTCTTGCCTATCGTTCAAGGCGGTATGGGGGTGGGTGTGTCCGCGCACCGCTTGGCAGGTTCTGTGGCGTCATTGGGTGCCATGGGCACCATCTCCTCCATTGATTTGCGCCACCACCATCCCGACCTTATGGACAAAACCCGCGGCTTGCATGGCGCGGGCGCCCGTCAGGTAATTGATGAAGCCAATTTGGAAGCTCTGGCACGAGAAATTAGCGCCGCTCGCACGCTATCACAAGGGCGCGGCATGCTGGCGGTAAACACCATGCGCGCGGTGAGCGAATACGGTCATTACATCGAACAGTCCTTGCGCTCCGGCATTGATGCGCTGGTGGTGGGTGCGGGGCTGCCGCTGGATTTACCCGACTTGGCGGCAGATTACCCCCATGTGGCACTGATTCCCATTTTGTCCGATGCGCGCGGTATTGCCCTGATCATCAAAAAATGGGAACGTAAAAAACGCATTCCCGATGCTGTTGTGATTGAGCACCCCCTCTATGCGGGTGGCCATTTGGGCGCGGCACGGGTGGATGATTTGCATAATCCGCGTTTTGATTTTGATCAGGTCATTCCTGAAGCGCTGGCTTTTATTCGCAGCAGCGGGCTAGAGCGCGACATCCCCTTAATCGCTGCCGGCGGCATTCGCACCCATGAGGACATCCGTCGTTTGCAAGATATGGGCGCCTCAGGCGTGCAATTGGGGACCCCTTTTGCGGTGACGGAAGAATGCGATGCGCACCCCAATTTTAAAAAGGTCTTGGCTCAAGCGCGCCCAGAAGATGTGGTGGAATTTACCAGTGCCGCAGGACTGCCCGCGCGGGCCGTGGCCACCCCTTGGCTTAAAAATTACTTAAAATTTGAGCAGAAACTCAAGTCTTTGGCACGTGAGAAGCCGCGCTGCACCATGCTGTTTGATTGTTTGGCGCAATGTGGGCTGCGCGATGGCAAGGCCGATTGGGGGCAGTTTTGTATCGATACCCAATTGGTAGCAGCCTTGCGTGGCGACCTTAAAAAAGGATTGTTCTTTACTGGGGTGGGCGTCTTACCCTTTGGCGATCAGATTCGCTCTGTGCAAGAATTAATGATGCGCTTGCTGGAAGCTACAATATCCACAGAAGTTTGTGCAAATGAGTACAATGTGGCCTGAGCAAAATTTTATAGGAAATAAGTCATGCCATACGCTATTGAAGTGAAGAAGGATCAAGAATATTGGTTATGCACCTGTGGCAAAAGCGGTACCGGGTTGTGCTCAGGCGCCCACCAAGGCAGCGACAAGACACCCAGTCAATTCGTCGCCACTAAAGACGAAACCATCTACGTATGTGGTTGCACCCAATCGAAGAACAGTCCGTTCTGCGATGGCACCCACAAAACCTTATAAGCAACCATACTGTATGCGTATTCTTCACACCATGCTGCGCGTCACGAACCTAGATCGCTCGGTTGCGTTTTACCGTGACGTGTTGGGGATGCGTGAATTGCGTCGCCAGGATTACTCCGAGGGGCGTTTCACCTTGGCGTTTATCGGTTATCAATCCGAGACTGAGGGCGCGGTGTTAGAGCTAACCCACAACTGGGATACCCACAGCTACGAATTGGGAAACGCCTATGGTCATGTGGCCCTTGAAGTGGATGATGCGGCAGCGGCGTGCGCCCTGGTAAAAGAGAAAGGCGGCAAGGTGGTCCGTGAAGCGGGCCCCATGAAGCATGGCACCACAGTGATTGCTTTTGTGGAAGATCCCGATGGTTATAAGATTGAGTTCATCGAGCACCGCCCGCAGTAAGCATTTGCGCGCAGGCATAGGCGCTGCTCCAGGCCCACTGAAAGTTATACCCCCCCAAGTGGCCGGTTACGTCCACACATTCTCCAATAAAATGTAAACCCGGTTGCGCGCGCGCCATCATGGTGCGCCCATCTAAGGCGTGCGTATCCACACCGCCCAACATGACTTCCGCTTTCTTCCAACCCAATGTGCCGGCGGGCTTTACTGACCAGCGGGCGATTAAATCGGTTAAACGCGCGCGCTCTTTTTTGCCCACCTCCGCCCAACGGCGTTCTTGTAGCTGGGCCTGTTCACACAGCGCAGCGGCCAGGCGCTGCGGCAGCGCCAATGCCAGTAACCCTTCCACGGTTTTAAGGCGATACGCCTCGTCCTCCATTAAAGCATGCCATTGTTCTGGCTTAAGCCATGCCAAACGTAGGGTTTCGCCTTCCTGCCAATAACTGCTGGCTTGCAAGATGGCGGGGCCTGATAACCCTTTATGGGTGATGAGTAGATCTTCCTCAAAATGCCCATGTCCGTAGCGTTGGTCCTTAAGGCCGGCTTCAATGGTGACGGGTACAGAGAGGCCTGATAATTCAGTGAACGATTCTAAGCTCTGCGTGGTCACAGACAGAGGAACCAGCGCTGGGCGTGGTGCGACGACGGGGATATCAAACTGCTGCGCAATTTTTAAAGCGAAGTCGCTGGCCCCCATGGCGGGCACGGGTAGGCCGCCGGTAGCGAGAATGAGGGCGTGGGTTGCTTCTGTGCCCGCATCCGTGTGCACTTGCCACAGCGTATTGCTGTGCGACACGTTTTGTACGGTCACCGGGTGGCGCAAGGTGACGGAACCCTGCGCGCATTCTTGCAACAGCATATGAATGATGGTCTGCGCAGGGCCATCGCAGAACAATTGGCCACGATGTTTTTCATGAAAGGGGATTTGATAGCGTTTCACCAAGGCGATAAAATCCGCGGCGTTGTAGCGTGCCAATGGGCCTTTGGCAAAATGCGGATTGAGCGATAAAAAATGTTGCGCTGTTGTATGGCGGTTGGTGAAGTTGCAATGACCGCCGCCACTAATGCGGATTTTTTCTCCGATGGTTTTACTGTGATCCAGTACCAAGACACGCAAACCGCGCTGACCCGCTACCCCCGCACAGAACAGGCCGGCAGCACCGGCACCGATGATGATGGCGTCCCATGGGGGCCGCGCCGAGATGCTCGATGAGGGTGCGTGAGGGATAAATGGCAATTGAATATTCATTTAACGGTAAGATGGCTGCATTATGAACGCTCCGTTTGATCTGCGACACTTAAATTCTGTAGCCGGCCTAGCCACCTTGGGCGAGGCCTTTGTGCAACGCGTGCCCACCGAACCCCTCAGTAACCCTCAATGGTTGGCGTGGAACACTGCCTTGGGCTTACAACTGGGCATTTCCGATGGTCCTAACGATGAATGGTTGGCACGTTTGTCCGGGGTGGCCAGCATCACACCTTGGTGCAGCGTGTATTCCGGACATCAGTTTGGTGCGTGGGCAGGACAGTTGGGTGATGGCCGAGCGCATACCTTGGGTGTGCTGCAAGGAGGGGGCGCGTCATGGGAAATGCAACTTAAAGGATCGGGTAAGACGCCTTATTCGCGCATGGGCGATGGACGCGCGGTGCTGCGCTCTTCTGTGCGTGAATATTTATGTTCTGAGGCCATGGCGGGTTTGGGCATCCCCACCACCCGCGCCTTGGCCGTGACCGGTAGCGCGCAACCGGTGCGCCGCGAAACCGTGGAAACCGCTGCCATCGTGACACGTTTGGCGCCCAGTTTTATTCGCTTTGGACACTTCGAGCATTTCGCCCATCACGATCAACATGACGCCTTACAACAGTTAACCCACTACGTGATTGCAACCTTTTACCCCGAGTGTGCCGCAGCACCTGTGCCTGCCTTAGCGCTATTGGAAACCGTGTCGCAACGCACCGCGTTCTTAATGGCGCAATGGCAAGCGGTGGGTTTTTGTCACGGAGTGATGAACAGCGACAACATGTCCATATTGGGACTGACCTTAGATTATGGCCCCTTCGGTTTTATGGACGCTTTCAATTCAAACCACATTTGCAATCACACCGATAGTCAAGGCCGTTACGCCTATGGGCAGCAACCGCGCGTAGGGCAGTGGAATTGCGGCGCTCTGGCCAGCGCCTTACTGCCGCTAATTAATGACATGCAAGCAACGCGCGCCGTGTTAGAGGGTTACTCCGCACATTTCGATGCCGCTTTTGTGCAGCTCTTTCGTGCCAAACTGGGTTTGAGTCTGACCTATGAAAGTGATGTGGAACTTATTGCACAGCTTATGCAGTTGCTGGATAACAGCGGGGCGGACTTTACTGTGTTCTTCCGTTCATTGTCTTTGTTTGAAGTGGGAAACCCTACAGGCGATGACCTTTTGCGCGATCAGGTATTAAACCGCGCCGCCTTCGACGCCTGGGCTGTGCTGTACCGTGCGCGTTTGAAGTTAGAACGCCGTGATGATGCCGCACGGGCATTGGCCATGAACCGTGTGAATCCCAAATATGTGTTGCGTAATTATTTGGCTGAGCTGGCGATTCGCGACGCACAGTGTGGCGATACGCATCTGCTAGAAACATTAAAGCAGGTGTTGGACAGCCCCTTTGACGAGCATCCTGAGCATGAGGCATGGGCGGGCTTGCCGCCCAATTGGGCCAATCAGCTTTCTGTGAGCTGTTCTTCATAAAAATGGAAAAATGGGGTCAGACCCCTGCAGGGGTCTGACCCCCCACCCCCCAAAAAAACCAAAAAATTAAACAAGGAGATTACGATGAGTAAACCCGCAGAGCGCGCATATAGCGAAGCCGAAATCAAGGAGCGACTGCAAAATGAGTTGCACCATTGGGCGTATGAGGGCGAGTGGATTCGCCGCAAATATCGCACCGAAGGATGGAAGGGCACCTTGATGGTGGTGAACACCGTGGCCCATTTGGCAGAAGCGGCGTGGCACCACCCCGATTTGGCGGTGTCCTATGCGTTTGTGATTGTGAAATTACAAACCCATTCCGCCAAAGGCATTACCGATAAAGATTTTGAATTGGCGCGTAAGATTGAGGGTGTGATTCAATGGCGTCCCGCACAAGAAGGCGGGGCTTTAGAAGGGACTCCCAACGAAGAGCAACGCTTTCGTTATATTAAATACGACGAATAATGCCCGAACTTCCCGAAGTAGAAGTCACGCGCCAAGGCATTGAACCACACCTAGTTGGACGTACTATTGAGTGCGTGGTGGTGCGCCAGCGCCAGCTGCGTTTTCCTGTGCCCACGTTATTGAATCGCCGTTTACCTGGGCAGACCATCAATGCCGTGCGCCGGCGTGCCAAATACTTATTAGTGGATATGCCTGCCGGTACGCTGATCATTCATTTGGGCATGTCGGGCTCATTGCGCGTGCTGACCACCGCCACGCCGCCGCAAAAACACGACCATTTCGATTTGGTGTGCAACGGTGTAACGCTGCGCCTCAATGATCCGCGTCGCTTTGGTGCGGTGTTATGGCAAACGGCAGACGCGGCTCCTTCCTCGGTACTAATGAATTTGGGTCTAGAGCCCCTCACCTCTGCTTTTACCGGAGCCTACTTTTGGGGTCAGACCCCAAAACGACGTGTGCCCATAAAGAATTTGTTATTGGCGGGAGATGTGGTGGTGGGCGTAGGAAATATTTACGCATCGGAGTGTTTGTTTCGCGCCGGTATTCACCCCGCGCGTGCCGCCAATCGTATTAGCCAGGCGCGCTATGGGCGCTTGGTGGCAGAAATTAAAGCGGTATTAAAAGAAGCGATTGAAGCGGGTGGCAGCACATTGCGCGATTTTGTGGACAGTGCGGGTGAGGCGGGGTATTTTCAGCAGTCCCATCGCGTGTATGGGAGGGAAGGGTTGCCCTGCCTGCAGTGCGGTTCTGCTATTCGCGCCATACGCCAAGGGCAACGCTCTACGTTTTACTGCCCGCATTGCCAACGCTAATTTTTTTGAGAGTGGACCGGTATAACGAATCGAACTCATTGTTATTGGCCACTGAGAACCCTAGGTCGTTAATGAGTCCATCGTTTACCCCATAAACCCATCCATGAACGGTTAAATCCTGTCCGGTCGCCCAAGCGTCTTGAACGATGGTGGTCCGGCAAACATTCACAACCTGTTCTACGACGTTAAGTTCGCACAAACGATCATGGCGTAATTCGTCTGTGGGAAGGAGGTTGATTATTTGAGCATGGCGTTCATGTACATCCTGTACATGACGCAACCAGTTGTCAGAAACCCCCACACGAGTTTTATTAAGTGCGGCCTGCACACCAGAGCAGCCATAGTGACCCACCACAATGACGTGCTTTACCTTGAGCAAGTCCACTGCAAATTGTATGACAGACAATGAATTTAGATCCGTGTGCACAACCACGTTGGCAATATTTCGATGAACAAATATCTCGCCTGGCGCCAATCCGGTAATTTGATTGGCGGGTACGCGTGAATCTGAACAGCCAATCCACAGGTACTCTGGCGCTTGTTGATCTTTAAGATTTTTAAAAAATTGAGGGTCTTCAGCCAGGACTGATTTAACCCAATTTTGATTATTGGTAAAAAGCTGTTGAAGTTTTTTCATTTTAGAGCCCCAGATCGCTGAGGCCTGCATGATCATCAGGACGTCGACCCAGAGGCCAATGGAACAGACGATCCTCCACCTTGATGGGGCAATCGTTGATGCTGGCGAAGCGTCGTTGCATTAAACCCTGCCCGTTGAACTCCCAGTTTTCATTGCCGTAACTGCGATACCATTGACCAGAATCATCATGCCATTCATAGGCGAAGCGCACCGCAATGCGATGGCCTGTGGTGGCCCATAATTCTTTAATCAATCGATAATCCAATTCCTTGGCCCATTTGCGTTGCAAAAAGACCCGCACTTCGGCGCGACCCACCGGAAACTCGGCGCGATTGCGCCAACGCGTGTCTTCCGTATACACCTGCACCACGCGATCGGGGTCACGGCTGTTCCACGCGTCTTCGGCCATGCGCACCTTCTGAGCAGCGCTTTCAAGAGTAAAGGGGGGTAGTGGGGGCTTGGTTTCCATAGTACCTCTGTGATGATTTGGGGCTACTGGCCCCGCTTCTGGTTTATTTTCTTTTGGGGTCTGACCCCAATGTGTATTGGCTTGTAAACTACCACGATTAAATGCCGTAAGGCCACCTTGAGCCACTAAGCCTTTGAGTGCGCCTTGCCTGACTGCTCGACCATTTTCTAATACCACCAAATGATCCGCCAAGTGCATCACTTCACCAGGATCATGACTGACATAAATAATGGGGATGTCCAACTCATCATGCAGCCGCTCCAAGTACGGCAAAATTTCTTGCTTTCGCGCATGGTCCAAAGAGGCCAATGGTTCGTCCAGCAACAACAATTGCGGATGGGTGAGCAGGGCGCGTGCAATGGCCACCCGTTGGCGCTCGCCTCCTGAAAGCTTGGCGGGCATGCGGCTCATTAAATGCGCAATTCCCAATAATTCAATCACCGCATTTGGGGTCTGACCCCAAAAAGGGGTCTGACCCCGATTGAGGGCGCGACGACGACCGTAATCCAGATTGCCCCGGACATTTAAGTGATCAAAAAGTCGCGCGTCTTGAAACACAACACCCACGGCACGTTCATGCGCCGGCATAAAGTACGCCCCTTCTTGCCAGGTTTCACCGTTAATGAGGATTGTGGCGGCAGGGCATTGCTCTAATCCCGCTATGGCCCGCAGCAAGAGGCTTTTACCTGAACCTGAGGGGCCAAAGAAGGCGCTAACGCCGCGTCCGGGCAAAGCCATATCCACATCAAGATGGAAATCGCCAAAGTTGGCGGAAACCTTGATGATGAGGTCAGCCACGCCACACCCGGCGTGCGTTGGGGTTGAAGGTATAGAGAGCCAGAAGCACCAAGAAAGAGAGCGCCACCAAGATGCCCGACAGCCATTGCGCGCTGGCATACTCCATGGCCTCCACATGGTTGTAGAGCTGCACCGAAATGACGCGGGTTACACCGGGAATATTGCCACCAATCATCAGCACTACGCCAAATTCTCCCACTGTATGAGCAAAGCCCAAGAGAGCGGCGGTGACGAAGCCGGGACGAGCCAAGGGGACCGCTATGGTGAAAAATCGATCCCAGGGTCCTGCGCGTAATGTGGCGGCGGCTTCCAGAGGACCCTCTCCAATGGCTTCAAAAGCCTGTTGCAAGGGTTGCACCACGAAGGGCAATGAATAAAAGACCGAAGCCACCACGAGGCCGGCAAACGTGAACGGCAATAACCCTAAGCCCGCCCATTGGGTGAATTGTCCCACGGGCCCGTTGGGCCCCATGAGCAGTAATAAATAGAAGCCCAATACCGTGGGCGGCAGTACCAGAGGGAGGGCCACAAAGGCGCCAATAGGGGCTTTCAAGGAAGATTGCGTGCGCGCCAACCACCACGCCAAGGGCGTGCCCATAAGCAACAAAAGCAGAGCAACAATGCCCGCTAGCTTAAGGGTTAAAAGTAAGGCAGTAAGGTCGGAAGGTGTGGGCATGAAGCTTAATATTATAGGACGCACTGCACAAAAGGCTAGAAATTAGGGATTAAATTGAGCCAGACACTTGGCTTATGGCTGAAATCACGCTAGTCTTGCTCCTGAGCGTGCGGGCATGGTTGTGAAACGATGCTCCAATAACCTCTCAATCCAACTTTTTTAAGGACATAACATGGCCACAAAGAAACCATCTAAGAAACCCGCTGCGAAGAGCGCTGCTCCTGTCGAAGTGAAACCTGTTAAGGATTCGCTGACCAAGGCTGCATTGGCCTCGCATATTGCCGAACAAACCGAAGTGGAAGTCAAGAATGTTAAAAAAGTTCTCGCTGCATTAGAGGCTGTTGTGCTGGGTTCATTGCACAAGAAGGGTCTGGGCGAATTTACCTTGCCCGGTCTTTTGAAGGTTGTGGCCCAAAAAGTGGCCGCCAAGCCCAAACGCTTTGGCAAAAACCCCTTTACTGGCGAAGACCAATGGTTTGCAGCTAAACCGGCCAGCGTACGGGTGAAAGTTCGTCCTTTGAAGAAACTGAAGGATGCGCCCCTGTAATCATTGCTGAATTGGTTGTATTAAACAGCCTCGGCATGCCGGGGCTTTTTTAACCGTATAGGCCAACCTTTTGGTAGATGCCCAATATGACCAATAATATTCAACCCTTTCCAACCCGCAGGGCCGATCGGGTTAAGGTTCAGCTCTCCGTCAATATTAATGGCGTACGCGGAACGTCAAAACGGGCCCTTGGTTTCTGGTAGTCCATCCATGAGAGCGGAATTCTTTGATTTGATGGCAGAGTTCACGCACTTTGGGCTGTGGTATGCCATTGTGATTGGGCTTGCCATCGGCAGTTTTTTGAATGTGGTCATTCACCGCGTACCCAAAGCCCTATTTACCCGCCACGTCGAAGATGGGGGCGCCGCCAAGACCGCTTCCCCGTGGCTATCCGTCATTTATCCCGCTTCTACGACGCCTTGCTGCCATCAGGCCATCGCTTGGCATGACAATATTCCCGTATTGTCATGGTTGTTGTTAAGGGGACGCTGCCGGCATTGCCAGCAACCCATTTCACTGCGCTACCCCATGGTGGAATGCATGACCAGCATCGCCATCGTTTGGGCTTTCATGCATTTCGGGTTGTCTTGGATAGCCCTATGGTATTGCCTGCTGTTGGCGATATTGATTGCACTTTTTTTTATTGATTTGGACACCTGCTATTTGCCAGATGACCTCACCTACAGCGCGCTGTGGTTGGGGTTATTGGGTAGCGCCTTGGGCATATTGCCATTGTTGCCGGCTAATGCCATTTTGGGAGCCTGTGCAGGTTACGCATTGTCCTGGTCGGTGAATGCCGCGTATTGGCTGTTGCGCCGGCGCGATGGCTTTAGAGGTGGCGATTTTAAGCTGATGGCAACCTTGGGGGCTTGGCTGGGCGTGTCGGCCATTCTTCCTATACTGGCTGTGGCCAGTGCGCTGGCCTTATTGGGAGTGGTTGCTTTGATGCTGGTTCGCCGTGAACAGTTTTCGTGGGGAGGCAGACTGCCCTGCGGTCCCTTTTTAATTGCGGCAGGGGTTTTTATCGCGCTATAACGATAGTTGGGGTGAGGATCAATATCCGAACGCAGTTATAGCGGCTTCGCAGAGCAAGTACTGCTTTAACGAAGCCACTGAACCAAGGGTTTTCTTAGTGTCGGGCGGTCTGCAGTAAACCTCAATAAGCGTCTTTTTTTGGAGATTTTCTTGTGAAGAGCAGTTCTAGTATCGTCCTTACGATCCTTTTTCTGTTTATGGGTGTAACGGGGGCCATGGCCAATGAGGTTCAGGTGGCTGTGGCGGCCAACTTTACCGAACCTGCGCAAAAAATTGCAGTGGAATTTGAGAAAGATACCGGACATAAAGCAATACTGTTGTTTGGTGCCACTGGAATGTTTTACGCTCAAATTAAAAATGGCGCGCCTTTTGAAGTACTGCTGGCTGCGGACGAGCATACACCGACCCGTCTAGAGCGGGATGGGGGAGCCGTTTTCGGCAGCCGCTTTACCTATGCCATAGGTACGTTGGTTTTGTGGTCGGCCAAGAGTGGCAGGGTGGATGATCGGGGTGAAATATTATCGAAAGGCAGTTTCAATCATATTGCCATAGCCAACCCAAAGTTGGCGCCTTATGGCGCCGCCGCCGTGGAAGCGCTGACGGCTCTGAAATTGCTGGACGCCCTTCAACCCAAAATGGTGATAGCTGAGAATATCGCTCAGGCGTATCAGTTCAGCGCCACCGGTAACGCGGAAGTGGGTTTTGTGGCCCTGTCCCAGGTGCTTAAAGACGGCAACTTAAAAGAGGGGTCCGCCTGGATTGTGCCTGCGGGTTTGTATCATCCCATTCGTCAGGATGCTGTGTTACTGGAAAAAGGGCGTGACAATCCAGCCGCCCAGTCTTGGCTTCTTTACCTAAAGGGTGATAAAGCCCGAGCAATGATTAAGTCTTACGGTTACGGGTTGTGATTGGCTAATATTGAATGAGATGGCAGCACAACCATTGCATTAGTGAGGGCGTATGATCAGGCATCAGCGGTTAACTGTGGTGCTGCGGGAATTTCCTTAAGCCCTCTCGCAAGAATTGCAGTTGTTTTTCGAAGTTTCGGCAACCATCGCACATGATCAGGTGAAAGCGCAGGTTGGTTCTCAGAAATATACCGAGCTTTCTATCCATTCCCTGAGACATCAGCGCAGTTGCCTGCTTACAATTCAACACCCGTTTTGCAGAAACCCGCAAATTCACGGCTCGGAACCAAATCCGAAAAAGTCATGAGGTTTTGAGACAAACGGGGTTTGAGACGACTTTGCCGGGTCAACGCCGCAGGCCGCAGTCAGGAGCCCAAAGCAAAAAGCCCCGCGTGGTGCGGGGCCTGAGGCTGCCTCAAGGCCTGCTGAGCAGGTTTGAGGTCTTTGTACTGGCGGAGAGAGAGGGATTCGAACCCTCGATACAGTTTTTGACCGTATGCTCCCTTAGCAGGGGAGTGCCTTCGACCTCTCGGCCATCTCTCCGGGTCATTACAGGGCTAAATACTACTTAAGCGGGCTATTATCCCTTAGCTGGAGGCATTGCGCTATCAAGATTGAAGGCCTTATGCAGGGCGCGCACTGCTAATTCCATATATTTCTCGTCTAACACCACCGAAATCTTGATTTCGGATGTGGAAATCATCTGAATATTGATGCCTTCTTCCGACAGGGTTTTGAACATTTTACTGGCCACCCCGGCATGTGAGCGCATACCCACCCCCACCAAGGACACTTTGCAAATTTTATTATCCCCGCGCACCTCACGGGCACCGGTGCTGGGTTTAATGGTGTTGTTGAGCAAATCCAAGGTTTTTTGATAGTCGTTGCGGTGTACGGTAAAGGAGAAATCCGTAGAGCCGTCCACGCCTATGTTTTGGATGATCATGTCCACATCCACTTGAGCGCTGCCCACGGGCTCTAAAATGGCGTAAGCAATGCCGGGGCGATCGGGCACGCCCAATAAAGATAGCTTGGCTTCGTCGCGGTTAAAAGCGATGCCAGAAATAATGGGTTGTTCCATTTTTGATTTTTCCTCAAAGGTAATGAGTGTGCCGTTGTTGTTGTCCTCGAAACTGGACAGCACGCGCAGCTTGACTTTGTACTTGCCGGCAAATTCTACCGAGCGAATTTGCAGCACTTTAGAGCCCAAACTGGCCATCTCCAGCATTTCTTCGAAGGTGATGGTCTCCAATCGACGGGCTTCGGGCACCACGCGTGGATCGGTGGTGTACACCCCATCCACGTCGGTATAAATTTGGCATTCATCTGCTTTCAGGGCCGCCGCTAACGCCACACCAGTGGTATCTGAGCCGCCACGGCCCAACGTGGTGATGTCCCCATGTTCAGTGGTGCCTTGGAAGCCCGCCACCACCACCACTTTTCCGGAATCCAAATCAGCACGCATGCGTTTTTCATCAATTTCCAAAATACGGGCTTTGGTGTGCGATTCGTCCGTGAGGATGCGCACTTGACCGCCGGTGTAGCTCTTGGCGGGTACGCCGCGAGCAATGAGGGCCATGGACAACATGCCAATGGTGACTTGCTCGCCGGTGGAAATCATCACGTCTAATTCGCGCGGTTCCGGCTGAGCCTGAATTTCTCGTGCCAGTTTGATCAGACGGTCGGTTTCGCCACTCATGGCCGACACCACCACCACCACTTGGTGCCCCTCGCTGTGAAAGCGCGCCACGCGCTCCGCCACCTTCTTAATGCGCTCTGGATTGGCCACAGACGTGCCACCATACTTTTGTACAATCAATGCCATAACTGCCAAGTACCGGGAAAAAACCCATATATTACCGAAAGTTGACAGTGTATGCGAGTGTCTTTACATGGTCTGGTGGGCCTATCAATGGCAGAATAGCTCTTTAACCAGCGATGCCGAATTCACCATGACCCCCCTAGCCCTTACCCAAGCCGCCCAGTTGCTGTGGAATCACTGGCAGAACAGTACGCGCCTAGCGGTGTTGCCCGATGCCTGTCGCCCCAAAAGCCGTGTGGAGGGCTATGCCATACAGGCGCAATTGGCCGCTCTTTCAGGGCAAGCCACCTTGGGCTGGAAAATTGCCGCCACCACGCTGTCTGGTCAGCGCCACATTAATGTGGCAGGTCCCATTGCCGGGCGCTTATTGCAAGATAAGGTGTTGCCCAACGGCTCCGCAGTGCCATTGGGGAATAACCATATGCGCGTAATTGAGGCCGAGCTGGTGTTTCGTTTTGCAGAGGATTTACCCCCTTGCTCGATGCCTTACACGGAATTGGAAGTGATGGCCGCCATCGATGCCGTATTGCCTGGTATAGAAATTCCCGATTCGCGTTATGAAGATTTCTGTGTGGTGGGTGATGCACAACTGATTGCGGAAAACGCCTGTGCCGCGTGGTTTGTCTTGGGTGAATCGACTCCTGTTAATTGGCGTGCTCTGGATTTTAAAACCCATGTGGTAAAAGCCTTTCGTAATGAGGTGTTGGCCGGCGAGGGTACCGGCGCTTTGGTGCTGGGCGATCCTAAAACAGCTTTGGTGTGGATTGCCAACGAACTCTCAAGCGTGGGAGAGGGCTTGCGCGCTGGTGATATTGTGACCACCGGTACTGTAGTGACACCGGTTAAGGTGGAACCAGGTGATGAGGTGCGTTGCGACTTTGGCGTGCTGGGCACAGTGTCCGTGCGTATCGTGTAAACGATTGATGACCCAAACGCCACTCACTTTTGCTGACCATAACCGTGATGTCATGGGGCTTACCCACGTATATCCCGTGGTGTCGCGTCGTGCCGCTGGGGTATCTGTGGGCATTAATCTCAATACCAACAATGCCTGTAATTGGGCCTGCGTATATTGTCAGGTCCCCAACCTTACGCGTGGCCCAGCTCCGAAAACCGATTTAACGTTGTTGCGCAGCGAGCTCAATACCATGCTGGCAGCCATTCAAACCGGTACCTTTATGCAGTCTTATGTACCCGAAGATTTGCGGCGTCTAAACGACATTGCCTTTTCTGGAAACGGCGAACCCACCAGCGCGGACGATTTTGAAGCGGCGGTGCAGGTGGCCATTGAGGCCATGACAGCGCACCACTTGATCGGCATCATTAAGCTGGTGGTGATCACCAATGGCAGCTTCGCCCATGAACCGGCAGTGCAGCGCGCCTTCCAGGCCATGGCCGCAGCGAACGGGGAAATTTGGTTTAAATGTGACCGCGGTCGCACGCAAGATATTGTGCGCATCAACAAGATTAATGTAACGCCAGAGCAGGTTTTGAGGCGCTTGGGCGCCGCCGCCGCAGCATGCCCCACTTGGGTGCAGACCTGTATGGTGTCCTGGGATGGGGAGGCGCCCTCAGAAGAGGAAGTGGTGGCATGGTTATCCTTATTGCAGCGGGCCCTCCGCTTAAATATTCCCTTACGCGGGGTGCTGCTGTACAGCTTGGCGCGTCCCTCGTTTCAACCGGATGCCACGCGTATTGCAGCCTTGCCCTTGGCTTGGTTAGAGGTCTTGGGCGAGCGGGTAAAGGCCTTGGGGCTAGAGGTTAAAGTGACGCCCTAAGGTGATTTTTGTGGGATAGGGTTAAGCAATGCTATAATTGCGGATACGCGCCCGTAGCTCAGTTGGATAGAGTACTTGGCTACGAACCAAGGGGTCGTGGGTTCGAATCCTGCCGGGCGCGCCAATAAATCCCATGGGTTAGGTCATTTGGCCTAACCCATTGCGGACAACATAAAAGCCGTGCGCATCGTAAACTACCCAACATGTTCCAAAACATACCCCCTCTAACGCGAACAGTACTGTTCATCAATGTCCTGGTCTTTTTGGCTATGGGGGTGTTTGGCAATGGCTTAATCAACACGTTCGCCCTCTGGCCCTGGAGCACGTTGCCTGAATACGGCGACGCCCCCGGCTTTCAGGTTTGGCAAATCATCACCTATAGTTTTTTGCACGGCAGTTTTACCCACCTGTTCTTCAATATGTTTGCCTTGTATTTGTTTGGCAGTGAACTGGAACGGTTGTTTGGCGAGCGGCGTTTCTTTCAACTGTACTTCGCCAGCGTGATTGCAGCAGCATTGGCACAGCTGGTGTTTTCGGCGGCCATGGGCGGCGAGCCGTACCCCACTGTGGGGGCATCTGGTGGCGTATTTGGACTGCTGCTGGCCTTTGCCTGGTGCTTTCCCAATCGCCAAATTGTATTGCTGATCCCACCTATTCCCATGCCGGCATGGTTATTCGTCACGCTCTACGGGGGTTTGGAATTAATACTGGGCGTAACCGGCACGCAAGAGGGTGTGGCGCACTTCGCCCACTTGGGCGGCATGTTGGGCGCATGGATATTGCTGCGCTATTGGCGCGGACGCAATTGGCGATGAGTGCGGACAAAAAACCAGCAGTGGTGTTATTGAGCGGTGGGCTGGACTCTACCACTGTGCTGGCTATCGCCCAGCGGCAAGGCTTTAATGTGTACGCCATGAGTTTTAATTATGGTCAGCGCCATGTGTTGGAATTGGATTGCGCGCGCCGTGTGGCCCAAGCCGCCGGCGTGGCCGGACATACCACCGTGGATATTGATTTGCGTGCCATTGGCGGCTCAGCCCTCACCAGCAGCATGGCGGTACCCAAAGATCGCGCCGTGGAGGATATGGCACACGGTATTCCCATTACCTATGTACCGGCACGCAACACCATTTTTTTATCCTTCGCCCTGGCTTGGGCTGAGGTATTAAATGCGCAAGATATTTTTATTGGGGTAAATGCCTTGGATTACAGCGGCTATCCCGATTGTCGCCCCGAATACATTAACCGTTATGAAGACATGGCCAACCTCGCCACGCGCGCCGGCGTGGAGGGAACGCAACGCCTCAAAATACATACGCCCCTAATTGCACTCTCTAAAGCCGATATCATTCGTCTGGGGGTCGGTTTGCGGGTGGATTACAGCGTCACCAGCAGCTGTTACGACCCCGCCACCAATGGGCGCCCCTGCGGCAGTTGCGATTCATGTCAGTTGCGCGCCAAAGGGTTTGCGGAAGCAGGTTTAATGGATCCGTTATTGAAACGCTATGAGTAACGCAATTTTATTTTGCGCAGCAGCGGGTTTTGAAGCTGCGCGCCAGTTAAACGGACCTGGAGAAGGGCTGCAGGGCGCGCGCTTGCATGGCCATAGTTTTCGAGCCGAAGTGCGTGCGGCTTTGTCGGCCGGTTGGGGCGGATTTGTGGGCGGCGAAGCCGAGGTCCTACAGCAACGCTTACAAGAGGCCGTGACCCCACTGGATTACGCCCATCTGAATAATGTGATTGCCAACCCCACTGATGGCGCGTTGGCACAATGGATTGAAGGCGCGCTGTCCATGAGAGAATTGCAACGCGTGCATTTGTGGAGCGGTCCTGCCGCGGGCGCCACCTGGACCGCCGGGCAGAGTATGAAAGCCTGGCGCCGCTATCGCTTTGAGTCCGCGCATCGATTGCCCCATGTAAGCGCAGGCCATCAATGTGGACGCATGCATGGACATGGTTTTGAGGTGATGTTTTCTGTGGATGCAGGTGCCGGTGATATGCTGCATCGCGCCTGGAATCCTGTGCATCATCAATTGCACTTGGCCTGTTTGAATGACATCAAAGGTCTGGAAAACCCCACCAGCGAAATGCTCTGTCAGTGGATCTGGCAGCGCCTTATATCCGATGTGCCTTCGTTGACCGCGGTTACCGTATTTGAAACCGCCAGCTGCGGCTCTGTTTTTGATGGCCAGCGTTATCGCATTTGGAAAGACCTGAGCTTTGACAGCGCCACACGCTTACAGCAGGCTCCCGACGCCGCTCGTCGCGGAGTGCATGGCCACACCTACACCTTGCGCGTGGGGCTCTCTGCGCCGCTGCATGCGGTAATGGGGTGGACGGTGGATTATGGTGATGTGAAAACTCTGTTCTCACCTGTATTTGCCCAATTGGACCACCATCCTTTGCATGAGGGTGGAAGTGCTGGGGATAGGGTAAGTCTGCTGCACTGGATTCACGCCCAAGTGGCCACGCGCTTGCCCGCTTTAGATTCTCTTGAGCTCTTCGACACGCCCGGCACTGGCGCCCTGATGTCGGGGTTGATTTTGGGGTCAGACCCCGAAAAACAAAAATCGGGGTCTGACCCCAAAACCCGTAAATGAGTTACAGCGTGAAAGAGCGTTTTTTAACGCTGCAAGGGGAGGGCGTTAACGCCGGTCGGGTAGCGGTGTTTTGCCGTTTTACAGGTTGTAACTTATGGAGTGGGCGTGAAGTGGATCGCGCGGATGCGCAATGCGATTTTTGTGATACGGATTTTGTCGGTACTGATGGTGCGGGCGGCGGACGTTTTGAAACGGCTGCCCTGTTGACCCGTGCGCTGGTGCAAACTTGGGGCACAGAACGCGCCCATCGTCTGGTGGTGTTAACCGGTGGCGAGCCGTTACTGCAAGTGGACGACGCGCTGATTAGTGCCTTACACGCAGAAGGTTTTGAAGTAGCTGTAGAAACCAATGGGACGCAACCCATTCCTGCCGGGTTGGATTGGGTATGCGTTAGCCCTAAAGCCGGCACCCAATGCATCGTAGCCAAGGGAGATGAACTAAAGTTTATTTTTCCTCAAAGGGGTCTGACCCCAGAGCAGTTTGAGTCTTTGGACTTCAGGTATTTTTTGCTGCAACCTATGGATAACGCAACGTTGCAGCAAAACACCGAAGCGGCCGTGGGTTATTGCCAACAGCACCCCCGTTGGCGGCTCAGCATGCAAATCCATAAAGCACTGGGGCTTCCCTAAGCCGCTTTAGGTGGCCCAATCCCCTGGGTTCCCTTAAACCCATTCAAATCCTCTGGCTTTGTAATATTTCTGGCGTTGCCGATCTTGCCTTGAGTGTGGAATAATCAAGATTACGACTAATTGTTGGGTGATTTGCCATGATAGACAGGGACGGATACCGCCCCAATGTGGGCATCATCTTATGCAACGCCAAAAACCAAGTGTTCTGGGGTAAGCGGATTCGAGAAGATTCCTGGCAATTTCCTCAAGGGGGGATTAACCATGGAGAGACGCCCGAGGAAGCCATGTACCGAGAGCTGGGTGAAGAAACGGGCTTAAAGCCCGAGCATGTCCAGATCTTAGGACGTACTCGCAATTGGCTGCGCTATCAGGTGCCCGAGCATTGGGTACGACGCGATTGGCGCGGCAGCTACCGTGGGCAAAAGCAGATCTGGTTTTTGCTGCGCCTTGTGGGGCGCGACAATGACGTGTCGCTGCGTGCCACAGAAAAGCCTGAATTTGATGCTTGGCGTTGGCATGAGTATTGGGTGCCGTTGGAGAGCGTTATTGAATTTAAGCGCGAAGTATATCAATTGGCACTCAATGAATTGGCCATTTTTCTGCGTGGCGGACACGTAAAAGAGAAGGGCCGGGTGGATCCCACAGCTCCAGCCTAACTCCTTGACAGTGACAGCAGTGCTTCAGTAGACTGAGGCGGGTTTAGATTAATTCTAAGGAGTACACCATGAAATTATCCGGTACAAAAACACACGACAATTTAAAAGCCGCCTTTGCTGGCGAATCCCAAGCCAATCGCCGTTACCTGTATTTTGCAGCCAAGGCTGATGTGGAAGGTCAAAATGATGTGGCAGCGGTATTTCGTTCAACCGCGGAAGGCGAAACAGGTCATGCCCATGGTCATTTGGAATACATGGAATCCGTGGGCGACCCCGCCACCGGATTGCCCATTGGCAGCAGCCGTTTAAACCTCGCAGCCGCCATTGAAGGCGAAACCCATGAGTACACCGACATGTACCCCGGCATGGCCAAAACGGCGCGCGATGAAGGGTTTGATGAAATTGCTGATTGGTTTGAAACCTTGGCCAAAGCCGAACGTTCGCACGCCAATCGCTTTGCACAAGCGCTGGCCGCACTGAAAGACTAGTGATGTCCCGGGAAGGCAATCTCGAGGCGCCCACAAGGCACCCTCTGGACTGGAAAAACCCGGAGTTCTACGACCATGAAAAAACCGAAGCCGAGATGGCACGCATCTTTGACATTTGTCATGGATGCCGCCGTTGCTTCAACCTGTGTAATGCCTTCCCTTTATTATTTGATGCGGTAGACGAATCCGCCAGCGGTGAATTGCACAGCGTTTCCAGAACCGTGCTGTGGGATGTGGTGGACCAATGTTATTTGTGCGACATGTGCTACATGACCAAATGTCCGTACACGCCACCTCATGAATTTAATCTGGATTTCCCGCACACCATGCTGCGCGCAAAAGCGGTGCAGTTTAAGGAAGGCAAGCCCAATTTCCGCGATAAGCTGCTCACCAGCACCGATGCCATAGGTCGCCTCGCTTCCATTCCGGTGGTGACGCAAGTGGTAAATGCAGTGAATAAAAACGGCATGACGCGTGCTTTAATGGACATTACCTTAGGCATTCACCGCGATCGGATATTGCCCACTTACACCTCAAAAACCTTTCGCAAAAATGCGCACCCCGAGAGCGGGTTCCCGGTTAAAAATGGTGAGCGCACCGTGGGGCAAGTGGTTATTTATTCTACCTGCTACATCAATTACAACGAGCCGGGTATTGGCATGGATTTGCTGAAGGTGCTGGCACACAATGAAATCAACGCGCACATTCTCGAGAAAGAAGCCTGCTGTGGTATGCCTAAATTAGAGTTGGGCGACTTAGAATCAGTGGCTGCCCTAAAAGAAAAAAATATTCCGCTCTTGGCGGAGGTGGCACGCGCGGGCTTTGCCATCATGACGCCTATCCCTTCGTGCACGTTGATGTATAAGCAAGAGCTACCACTTATGTATCCCGATGATGCCGATGTGAAAGCGGTGGCCGAAGCCATGTTCGATCCGTTTGAATACTTATCGTTGCGTCACAAAGACGGTTTTTTGAAAACAGAGTTTAAAACACCCTTGGGGCAGGTTTCATATCACGTCCCGTGTCACCTGCGCGTGCAAAACATTGGTCTTAAAACACGTGAATTGCTCGAGATGATTCCCGGCACTACCGTCAATACCGTGGAGCGCTGCGCCGGGCACGATGGCACCTGGGGTGTGAAGTCAGAGCACTTTGATATGTCTATGAAAATTGGGCGTCCGGTATTTAACCGCATGAAACAAGACCAACCAAATTATATCAGCTCCGATTGCCCCATCGCTTCTCGTCATATTCTGCAGGGTATGGCCGAAGAGCACCCCAAGGAACATCCCATCTCATTGCTGCGTATCGCCTACGGTTTGGAATAATTATGCCCACTATTACTCGTGACAGCCTACTAACGCTTGAAGCGTATTCAAAAGCACGTCCTCAGTTTCGCGCACAGGTGATTGCCCATAAACGACTACGCACGCTGCACTTGGGCGAGCATGTCACGCTGCTCTTTGAAGATGAGCTTACTATGCGGTATCAAGTACAAGAAATGTTGCGCATTGAACGCATTTTTGAAGATGCCGGCATTCAAGATGAATTGGATACCTATAACCCCTTGGTGCCTGAGGGTTGTAATTGGAAGGCCACGTTGCTCATCGAGTATGAGGATTTAATCGAACGCGCACGCATGCTGGGGCGTTTAATCGGTGTGGAAACGCGCGTTTACATGCAGGTGGCGGGATGTGAGCGTATTTACCCCATTGCTGATGAAGATTTAGAACGTCAAAACGAAAGCAAAACCTCCACCGTTCATTTTCTGCGTTTTGAATTAAGCGCCGCGATGATTGCCGCTTTGCGCGCGGGTGCCGAGTTGGGTGCCGGTGTGGACCATGCCGCCTATCAAGCGGTGCTTCCATTGGTGCCTGGTCCCTTAAGAGGGTCGCTGCTGGCGGACTTGGCTTAGTTTTAGCGCCCCTCGTTTTGTAAGCGCTGAATTTGAGCTCAGTTCTGCTAATATAAGCGTCTGAACCTTCAACTTTAGGATAGACGCCCTATGTGCGGTATTGTGGGCGCCGTAGCGCGGCGCAATGTGGTCCCCATCCTTATTGATGGTCTCAAACGCTTAGAATATCGGGGCTATGATTCCGCGGGCATCGCCATCATCAATGGCGGTTTAAAGCGCGTGCGCAGTATCGGTCGTGTGGCACAACTCGAAGCGCTATCTCATTCGGAAAACGTGTCTGGCCATTTGGGCATTGCCCATACTCGTTGGGCCACCCATGGCGTGCCCAGTGTGGCCAACGCCCATCCCCATCAAAGCCGCGACACTATTGCCGTGGTTCACAACGGAATCATCGAAAACCACGAAGAATTACGCGTTGCGTTGCAGCAGCAAGGCTACCTGTTTGAATCGCAAACCGACACGGAAGTAATTGCCCATTTGGTGCATTCGCACTACAGCACTCATCACGATTTGGCGCGCGCTACGCGTGAAGCCGTGCAGCGGCTGCAAGGGGCTTATGCCATTGCTGTGGTGTGCGCTGATGAGCCGCATCGTTTATTGGCTGCGCGTCTGGGCAGTCCTTTGTTGGTTGGCATTGGTGAAGGCGAATATTTTTTGGCTTCTGACGCCTCCGCGCTTATTTCGGTGACGCATAAAATGCTCTACCTCGAAGAAGGCGACGTGGCGGACATTACCTTGAATGGGTATGCCATTACAGATGCTGCAGGTAAGCCTGCTACACGCGCTTTTCACATTAGTGAGCTTTCCTCTGAGACTGCAGAGCTAGGGCCCTATGCGCATTACATGCAAAAAGAGATTGCTGAACAACCACGTGCCATCGCCGATACTGTTGAAAAAATATTGGATATTGGTTTTATGCCCGAATTATTTGGCGCGGACGCGGTGAATGTGTTGCGCGATGTGGACAGCGTCACCGTGCTGGCCTGTGGCACCAGTTACCATGCCGGGCTGGTGGCGCGTTATTGGATTGAGCAAATTGCGCGCATTCCCTGCGTCACGGAAGTGGCCAGCGAATACCGTTATCGCGAATCAGTGCCCAACCCGCGCACATTGGTGGTGACCATATCGCAATCGGGCGAAACAGCGGATACTCTGGCCGCGCTGAAGCATGCCAAAGCACAAGGGCATCACCATTCTCTGGCCATTTGTAACGTGGCAGAGAGCGCCATTATTCGTCAATCTTCCCTGTCGTTTTTAACCCGTGCCGGTATTGAAATTGGCGTGGCCTCCACCAAAGCCTTCACCACCCAGTTGGTGGCGTTATTTGCACTGGCCGCAACCTTGGCGCGTGTGCGTGGTGTGCTGAGCGCGGATGATGATGCGCGTTATTTAGAGGCTTTGCGTCGCTTACCCAACAAAGTGCAGCATGTGTTGAACTTAGAGCCGCAACTGATGGTGTGGGCGGAGCGTTTTGCGCAAAAAGACCATGCCTTGTTTCTGGGGCGTGGGGTGCATTACCCCATCGCATTAGAGGGCTCTTTAAAGCTTAAAGAAATTTCCTACATTCACGCAGAAGCTTATCCGGCGGGTGAATTAAAACATGGTCCGCTGGCCTTGGTGGATGCGGGCATGCCCGTGGTGGCGGTGGCCCCCAATGACGCCTTACTGGAAAAACTGAAATCCAATTTGCAAGAAGTGAAGGCACGCGGCGGTGAGCTGTATGTGTTGGCCGATAACGACAGCCGTTTTAGTGCGGAGGAGGGCATTCACGTCATTCGCATGCCTGATCACGAAGGTATTTTAAGTCCCGTTATGCATGTGGTGCCGTTGCAGTTGCTGGCCTATCACACGGCCTGCAAGCGCGGTAATGATGTGGACAAACCGCGCAACCTGGCCAAAAGCGTCACCGTGGAGTAGGGGTCAGACCCTGCTGGGGGTCAGACCCCGAATGGGGTCTGACCCCCAGCAGGGTCTGACCCCTGGTCACCTCGTGATAAAATTAGGCCATGACAGACTCCATCACCTTAGCGCGCCCCGATGACTGGCATCTGCATTTGCGTGACGGCGCAGGGTTAAAGGCCGTATTGGCTGATACCGTGCAGCGTTTTGCCCGCGCCATCGTTATGCCCAACCTTAAACCCCCCATCACCACTCTGGCTTTGGCCGATGCCTATCGTGAACGTATCTTGGCGGCGTTGCCCAGCGGTTCCACGTTTAACCCTCTCATGACGCTCTACCTCACAGAAACCATGCCTGCTTTGGAAATTGAGCGCGCCAGCCGATCGGGGCATGTTCACGGGGTAAAGTATTACCCCGCGGGGGCCACCACCAACTCTGACAATGGGGTACATGATTTAACCCATTGCGCCGAGGCGCTGGAGGCTATGGAAGCCTTGGGGATACCGCTTCTGGTGCATGGTGAGGTGACGGACCCAGATGTGGATATTTTTGACCGCGAAAGGGTCTTTATTGAGCGCCATTTAACCCCCTTGGTGATGCGCTACCCCAAGCTTAAATTGGTGCTAGAGCACATTACTACGGCCTCTGCGGTGAAGTTTGTACTCACTACGGACAGCAATGTGGCGGCCACAGTTACTCCGCACCACCTGCTTTATAATCGCAACGCATTGTTCCAAGGTGGGCTGCGTCCCCATTACTATTGTCTGCCGGTTTTAAAACGCGAAACCCATCGTCAGGCCTTAATTAAAGCCGTAACCTCGGGCAACCCCAAGTTCTTTTTAGGCACCGACAGCGCCCCCCACGGACGCAGTACCAAAGAGGCCGATTGTGGCTGTGCCGGAATTTACTCCGCCCATGGTGCCCTTGAGTTATACGCAGAGGTTTTTGATAAGGCGGAAGCGTTACAGCATTTAGAGGGATTTTGCAGTCATTTTGGGGCAGATTTCTATGGTTTAGCGCGAAATTCGCAGAAGATCACGCTTAAACGTCAATCTTGGCTTATGCCCGCCAGCCTGCCTTTTGGCGACGATACTCTGGTGCCGCTGCGTGCTGGGGAAGAAATGTCTTGGCAATTAATGCCTTAAAAGTCTCTCCTGCACTGCCAGCCCTTTGAAAAATCGGGTTTTTCGTCATATTCTGGTAAAATCTCGCCTGAAGCTGGCTGGACAGTCGCCGCGCACCTTGGTGCGGGGAGGAAAGTCCGGGCTCCGCAGAGCGGGATGCCGGTTAACGACCGGAGGCCGTGAGGCCATGGATAGTGATACAGAAACTTAAACCGCCGAAGTCCGGTGCAAACTGGGCTGGTAAGGGTGAAAAGGTGCGGTAAGAGCGCACCGCGGACACGGTAACGTGGACGGCAAGTAAAACCCCATCCGGAGCAAGACCAAATAGGGGAACATTGGCGTGGCTCGCGTCGTTCCCGGGTAGGTTGCTTGAGCGACCGAGTAATCGGCCGCCTAGAGGAATGACTGTTCACGACAAAACCCGGCTTATAGGCCAGCTTCTTTTTCTGCTTCGCTAAGCCGCATGACGGGCTTGGCCGATGGTTTCCGCGCCCCGTTATTGACCACCCCAAACTGTGTTTTCTCATAAAAAAATCAACCCGTTGGACCAATAAACCCTTGACCGGGTTTTTTGTTTGCCATATAGTGGTAAGAAGTAGGGAAAAATGGGTTTTTGTGGAGCTTAAAGACCACAAAAAGGGGGGAATGTGTTTCAAGGACCATCGGAAATCAGTTTGGACGCCAAAGGCCGGCTAGCGATCCCCACGCGCTATCGTGATGCCCTGCGTCTTGAAAGTGATGGTCATTTGGTCATTACCGCCCACCCGCATCGCTGTTTATTGCTCTATCCCCGCTCTGCTTGGGAACCCATTCGCAACACCATCATGAAGACCTCCGGATTGAATCGCCAAACCACGCTGTTGCAAGGGTTATTGGTGGGTCATGCGGATGATGTGGAAATGGATTCCACTGGACGTGTGTTAATTTCTCCCGCATTGCGTCGCTTTGCCGGCATTGATCGCGAGCTGATTATGCTGGGACAGGGCAGCCACTTTAAATTGTGGAACCCCAAGGCTTGGGACAAACAGTTTGAAGAAATCGAAAAATTGGGACCGGATTTGGTCCCTGCTGGCATGGAAGATCTTTCCTTTTAGCGATGTCCAGCCCAGCAACCACAAGTACCCTCGTGCAACATGTCACCGTCCTCCTTGCAGAAGCAGTTCAATCACTCACCATCCGTCCCACCGGCACTTATGTGGATGGCACGTTTGGACGAGGAGGGCATAGCCGCAAAATTCTGCAATGCTTGGGCGCCACCGGCCGACTGATTGCGCTCGATCGTGATGCCGCTGCAGTGAATGCCGCCGCACAACTCACCGACCCACGTTTTGAAATAGTGCGCGCCCATTTTTCTTCGTTGCGCGATGTATTGGCAGAGCGCCAAATAGCACATGTGGATGGTGTGCTGCTGGATTTGGGCGTGTCTTCACCGCAAATCGATGAGGCGGCGCGTGGCTTCAGTTTTCGTTTTGATGGGCCGCTGGATATGCGAATGGACGTGGACCATGGCGAGCCTGCCAGTGCTTGGTTGGCGCGCGCTGAGATGGACGACATTGCGCGTGTAATACGCGAATATGGTGAAGAACGTTTCGCACGTCAAATTGCTCAATCGATTGTTAATGCACGGACCATCAGCCCCATTCAAACCACACGACAGCTGGCGCAAATTGTTGCGTCTGCTGTGCGCACCCGCGAGCCCGGACAAGATCCCGCCACACGCACCTTCCAAGCCCTGCGCATTCATCTCAACCGCGAGCTGGAAGAAGTGGCTGAAGTGTTGCCGCAAGCGCTAGAAGCTCTGAACACGGGCGGACGCTTGGTGGTGATTAGCTTTCATTCGTTGGAAGACCGTGTGGTGAAGCAATTCATGCGCGCGCAATCCACGCCCCCCGAAATTCCCCGTGGTATGGCCGTGCGCGAGAGCGATCGGCCCAGTCCGCGCTTGCACCTTATTGGCCGCACCATACGTCCCTCTGCCGCAGAAATTTCTGCCAATCCCCGCAGCCGCAGTGCGGTGATGCGGGTGGCAGAAAGGACGGCCGCATGAGCCGCGTCAACATGATTTTATTTTCTTGCTTAATTACGCTGGCCATCTCGGTGGTCTATGCGCAGCATCGTGCACGACGCCTATTTGTGGATTTGCAAAAAGAGCGCGACACCGCAGATCAATTGGTAATTGAATGGAATCAATTGCAAATTGACCAAGGGACGCTCACCTCCAGCAAACGTATTGAAGATGGCGCCATTCGTGCGCTGCAAATGCAGCTACCGGCAGCCAGCAAAACCCGCTTAATGGTTACGGGTGTCACCGCTGAAAAAGAGGTAGCCCCCGTCAGCGACTCTGCAGCAGTTAAAAATGCTGTACCCAGCAAGGAGGCCACACGATGAACGTGGGCGCCAAAAGCACACGCTTGCATTTAAAGCTGGAGGGTTGGCGCTCGCGCACGTTGTTGCTATTGCTGATTGGCGCATTCGTGGGTTTGGGTATGCGCGCCGTTTATCTGCAAAGTTTTAATTCAGGATTCTTGCAACAAAAAGGTGATGAGCGTTATAGCCGCGTCATTGAAATGCCAGCCAGTCGCGGCATTATTCGTGATCGCAATGGGCAGCCTTTGGCCATTAGCACGCCCTCTGAATCCATTTGGGCCAGTCGTGAAGATGTGGAAATGAAGCCTGAGCAAACGCGTGCATTGGCCAGCTTGTTGAGCCTGGATCCCGCCGAATTAAATCAGCGCTTAAATGGTGGACGCGGCAACTTTGTTTACCTTAAGCGCCAAGTGACCCCAGAAACCGCCCAAGAAATTATGGGACTAAAAATTTCTGGCCTGTATGACCAAGCAGGCTATCACCGCGCTTACCCCAAAGGTGAGGAAACCGCTCACTTAGTGGGCTTTACGGATGCTGATGATCACGGTCAAGAAGGGGTTGAGCTGGCCTTCCAATCCTTATTGGGAGGCGCCGCAGGGGCTAAGCGTGTCATTAAAGACCGCGCGGGGCACATCATTGAAGACGTGGAAAGCATTCGTGTGGCACGTCCCGGGCAAGACGTTACACTCAGTGTCGATGGCCGTATTCAGCATTTGGCCTATCGCGAGTTACGCAACGCCATCGCACTCAACCATGCCAAAGCGGGCGCGGTGGTGATTCTCGATACGCAAACCGGTGAGATTTTGGCGTTGGCCAATTACCCCGATTTCGATCCTAATAATCGCGAGCATCTCACGGGTACGCAATTGCGCAATCGTGCCATTACCGACACTTTCGAACCCGGCTCTACGTTAAAACCCTTCACCATTGCCACGGCATTAGAAACCGGGAAAGTAACGCCTAACACCGTAATCCCCACCACGGGCGGTCAGATGACCATTGGGCCTGCAGTGATTAAAGACACCCATGCGTCAAACGGATTAACCGTGTCACAAGTCATTCAGCATTCCAGTAACGTGGGTGCAGCGCGTATCGCGCTTTCGTTGCCGCCGGAATCCATGTGGAACACATTTACCGATGTGGGTTTTGGTCAATTGCCGAAGCTGGGTTTTCCCGGTGAAGCGGGGGGCCGCGTACGCCCCTTTAAAACATGGCGCCCCATTGAGCAAGCCACTATGGCTTATGGCCATGGCATATCGGTTAGCCTTATACAATTGGCGCGCGCCTACACCATCTTCGCCAACGGTGGCGCCTTGCGAAGCTTGTCCCTTACCAAATTAACCGGTCCCGTGCAAAGCCGCGCGGTGATTTCAGCGCAGACCGCGCATCAAGTGAGCGACATGTTGGAACTGGTGGTGAAGCCAGAGGGCACAGCACCAGAGGCACAAGTGCGCGGCTATCGCGTGGCGGGTAAAACCGGCACCGCGCATAAGCTAGTGGCTGGACGTTACGCCAATCTGTTCGTGGCCTCCTTTGTGGGGTTTGCTCCCGCATCCAATCCCCGCGTGTTGATTGCGGTGATGATTGACGAACCCGCGGGCGGCCGTTATTACGGTGGCTTGGTGGCAGCTCCCGTGTTTTCGTTGTTGATGGGCAATGTGCTGCAGATGCTCTCCATTCCCCCTGATGATCCCAATAGCGGTGACTTCCAGATTCCGGCCAGCAAAACCGGCGCGGCGGAGGACACATGATCGCCACCCACGGATTCACATCCATTCCCCCCGGCCGCGGTGATCCTCGTGATATCGCGGCCCTGCTGCATTCTGGGCCGACCATTACAGCCCTTACAGCAGACAGTCGGCACGTGGCCCCGGGCATGACCTTTGCCGCCTATCCGGGTGACGCTGCCGATGGTCGGCAGTTTATTCCGCAAGCTATTTTGGCGGGGGCCTCCAGCGTGTTATGGGAATGCGATGACTTTGAATGGCCGGAACAATGGACGGTGCCCAATGTGGCCGTGAAGGGTTTGCGCAGTCGCATTAGTGAAATTGCCAATGTTGTGTACGGTCACCCCTCAGAAAAATTGTGGATGGTGGGTGTTACCGGCACCAATGGAAAAACCAGTTGCAGCCACTACTTGGCACAACTGCTAAACCGCAGCGGCAATCCCTGCGCGGTGGTAGGCACCTTGGGCAACGGCATGCTAAGCGCGTTGGAACCCACTCTCAACACCACACCCGATGCCATTGCGTTACAACAATCCCTGCAACGCTTTTGCGGACTCGGTGCCGAAGCCTGTGCCTTAGAAGTGTCCTCCCACGGTTTGGTGCAAAACCGTGTGACCGGGGTTTCATTTAAGGGTGCCATCTTTACCAATCTGTCGCGCGATCATTTGGATTACCACGGCAACCTAGAGGCCTATGGTGCCGCCAAAGAATTATTATTCCACGCAGCAGGTTTGCAATTTGCCGTGATTAATCTAGATGATGCCTTTGGTTTTGCTTTGGCTGGACGACTGGTGGGCACAGTCCCGCGCGTCATCGGCACCACGCTGAATAGGGGTCTGACCCCTCCCGCCGGTATTGAGTGGGTATGTGCAGAAAACGTGGTTGCCAGTGCCCGGGGATTGCAGTTTGATGTAACAGGTTGCTTTGGACGCGCTCATGCCAGCACGGCATTATTGGGCCGCTTTAATGCAGCCAATTTATTACAAGTAATGGCAGCCGCCGTGATGAGCGGTCTGAGTTTAGAGGAAGTGTGCGCCGGATTGGCAACACTGCAAGCGCCACAAGGTCGATTGGAGCGTTTGGGCGGGCCCGGCGTGCCGACGATTGTCATTGATTACGCGCATACGCCGGATGCGCTAGACAAAGCATTAACCACCCTGCGCGACACCATGACGACTGAGCAAAAATTAATTTGCGTGATGGGCTGTGGGGGTGACCGTGATGTCGGTAAACGCCCCTTGATGGGTGCTGTGGCCGCACGTCTGGCCGACCATGTGGTCCTCACCAGTGATAACCCCCGTTTTGAATCGGTGGACGCCATTCTGGATGGTATAGCCGCGGGCATGACTGGGTCTTATCAGCGCATCGCGGATCGTGCCCAGGCCATTGACTACGCCATTACTCATGCCGCACCGACAGACGTGGTCTTGATTGCCGGAAAGGGTCATGAGCAATATCAAGATATTGCCGGCCAAAAGATTGAGTTTTCAGATCGCACCGTTGCAGAAGCCTGCTTGGCCGGAGGTCGCCCATGAGCGCACCGCTGCCACAGGTGGGCATGATGACCTTAAAAGAAGCGGCGCAGGTCTTGGGGGTTAAAGGCTCCTATGCACCATCACCCTTCCAACGCGTGTGCACCGATAGTCGCAGTTTAATGGAAGGCGATTTATTTATTGCCCTGCGTGGCGAGCACTTTGATGGTCATGACTTTGTGGCACAAGCCTTAGCCTTGGGCGCCGTGGGCGCTGTGGTGGAATCGGGTTTTGCAAAGCGTGCAAGTGATATGGGTGGTGCCAGATCCTTGGATACAACGCGTTTAATACCGGTAACCCACACGGCTGATTCATTGAGTGCGTTGGCGCATTACTGGCGAATGAAAATAGCCCCGAAGGTGATTGCGGTAACGGGAAGTAATGGCAAGACCACGGTTAAAGAAATGCTGGCTGCTATTTTGAATTTCCCCAAAACTCAAGCGCTGGCTACTGAAGGTAATTTGAATAACACCTTAGGTCTTCCTATGACGCTGCTGCGGCTGCGTGCCGATCATCGCTTGGCGGTGGTGGAAATGGGCATGAACCATCGTGGTGAAATTTTAAACATGACGCAGGTGGCGCGCCCGGATGTGGCGCTTATCACCAATGTGCATCGTGCACATATTGGATTACTGGGCAGCATAGAAGAAGTGGCACGTGCGAAAGGCGAGATTTTTGCTGGACTGCCTGCCAAAGGCGTGGCGGTTATTCCAGCGGATGAGCCTATGACCCCTTTGTTACGTGAATGCGTTGGGTCGCATCCCGTTGTGGAATTTGCACATTACGCCAGTGAAGTCATTTGGGGTCAGACCCCGAACGGGGGTCTCGGGGGTCTGACCCCAAAGGACCCAACGACCACACCAACAGTGTACGGAGTGTCGCGCGGTGAGATGCTGGACATCCACTTAACCAACATCCTCATCACCGTCCGTTTGAGCGTACTGGGCCAACATAATCAACGTAATGCTGTGGCCGCTGCCGCTGCTGCTAGTGCCATGGGCGTTCAACCCGAGTCTATTCGCCAAGGTTTAGAAAGCTTTAAAGGTGTACCCCATCGCATGGAAGCCAAGTTTTCTGCACGCGGGGCCATGGTGATTGATGACACTTACAACGCCAATCCCGACTCCGTGATTGCCGCTATTGCGGTGCTGGCAGCACGCAAAGGACGGCGTATTTTGGTGTTGGGTGATTTGGGTGAATTGGGTGACGCTGCCGTTGAGCTGCACGCTGAAGTAGGGCGCGCTGCCCGTGCGGCACATATTGATGATTGCTACACCTTGGGCCGCTTGACCGCACAAACAGACCGAGCTTTTGGTAGTGATGCCCGTCACTTTGAAACCGTTACAGATCTCGTGGCCACCTTAGAGCCTCAGCTGAATGCCGAAGCCACCGTATTGGTAAAAGGATCGCGTGCCATGCGCATGGAGCGTGTGGTGGAGGGGTTGGTGTAATGATGAATGCTCAACAAGGAATAATCGCATGTTGCTAGCACTGACGCATTGGCTGTCCACCAACATTCACGGCTTCCGCGTGTTCGACTACATCACGTTGCGCGCGGTACTGGCGGCTATCACCTCCTTGGCGATTTCTTTTGCCGTGGGTCCCACTATGATTCGCAAGCTTACCGACTACAAAATTGGCCAGTCGGTGCGCGAGGATGGTCCGCAAAGCCATTTGGTTAAAAGTGGCACGCCCACCATGGGTGGTGCGCTTATTTTGGTGTCTATTGCCGTCACCACCTTGCTGTGGGCCGACCTCTCCAATCGTTATGTGTGGTTGGTACTGTTAACCATGATGGGCTTTGGCGTGATTGGTTGGGTGGATGACTACCGCAAAGTGGTGCATCGCAACCCCAAAGGGTTGCCCGCGCGTGTGAAATATTTTTGGCAATCAGTCATCGCCATTGTGGTGGGCGTGTATTTAATGCTGACCGCTGTAACACCTGCAGAAACAGAATTGATCGTGCCGTTTTTCAAAACCATTGCGCTGCCTCTGGGTGGCATCGGTTTTGTCATTCTGACTTATTTTGTGATCGTAGGCAGCAGCAACGCGGTCAATTTGACCGATGGTTTGGATGGTTTGGCCATTATGCCCACCGCCATGATCGCTTCTGCGTTGGCCATCTTTGCTTATGTGGCGGGGAATAAAGTATTCGCCGCTTATTTGGTATTCCCCAGCATTCCAGGGGCTGGCGAGTTGGCGGTGTTCTGTGCCGCTATGTCGGGCGCGGGCTTGGGCTTCCTGTGGTTTAACGCCTATCCAGCTGAAGTCTTTATGGGGGACGTGGGCGCCTTGGCCTTAGGTGCTGCGCTGGGTTTAATTGCCGTCATTGTGCGCCAAGAAATTGTGCTGTTTGTGATGGGCGGCGTATTTGTCGTAGAAACAGTATCTGTGGTGTTGCAAGTGGCTTCTTTTAAGTTAACCGGCAAGCGAATTTTTAGGATGGCGCCGCTCCATCACCATTATGAATTAAAAGGCTGGAAAGAAAACCAAGTGGTGGTGCGGTTTTGGATTATCACCATTATTTTAGTATTGATTGGCCTCTCCACGTTGAAGCTGCGTTGATATGAACCCAATCGCCACTTCATCCCCATCGCTTAAAGACCGCTCCGTCCTGGTTTTAGGGCTGGGTGACACTGGGCTAGCCACCACTCGTTGGTTGGCGGCACAAGGTGCGCGCGTGCGTGTGGCGGATACCCGGGCGCACCCCCCCCATGAAAAAGCCTTACATGCCGAACACCCTGAAGTGACATTACTTACGGGGGCGTTTACAGCACAAACCTTCGCTGATGTCACTTTGGTTGTGGCCAGCCCCGGCGTACCCTTGAGTGAGCCCGAGCTTGCGGCGGCGCAGGCGCGTGGCTTAGAAGTGGTGGGTGATGTAGAGCTCTTTGCGCGCACCATCCAAGCATCGAAACAGCCGCCACGTGTGGTGGCCATCACCGGGGCTAATGGTAAAACCACCGTCACCACTATGGTGGGTGACATTGTAAGTGCCGCAAGACTGCGTTGCGCGGTGGTGGGTAACATCGGCACTCCCGTATTAGAAGCCCTCACCGTACCCTTTGCGGAAGTGTTTGTGTTAGAGCTTTCCAGTTTTCAATTGGAAACCACTGAGCATCTGGCACTGACAGCGGCCACAGTGTTAAACGTCACAGAAGACCATATGGACCGCTATGTGGATATGGCCGCTTATGCCGCTGCCAAGGCGCGCATCTTTAATCATTGCGCACGACGGGTGGTAAACCGCGAAGACGCTGCTTCGCATGCCATGGCCAATGAGAATGCGGTGTCGTTCGGTTTGGATGCGCCAGTAAACGCGCGTGATTGGGGTCTTAAAACAGTGCATGGACAAACCATGATTTGTTGCGGGCTGGATGCGGTGATGGCGCTGAGCTCTTTGCCGCTGAGCGGCTTGCATAACGCAGCCAATGCCATGGCAGCCTTAGCTTTGAGCGATGCGCTGAATATTGATCGCGCCATCGCGGTGCATGCGCTGCAGCACTTTAAGGGCTTGCCGCACCGCGTGGAAAAAGTGGCCGAGTACGCCGGCGTTTCTTTCTATGACGATTCCAAAGGCACTAATGTGGGCGCCACCGTAGCCGCCTTGCACGGCATGGTGTGCCCGGTGGTGTTGATCGCCGGCGGGGATGGCAAAGGACAAGACTTCTCGCCGTTGGTGCCAGCCCTTAAAGCCCGTGCGCGGGCTTTAATTGTGATGGGTCGTGATGGCCCCAAAATTGCTGATGCAGCAGCGCGCAGTGGCGTGCCTATTGAGCAGGCGCACGACATGATGGACGCTGTGCAGCGCGCGGTGCGTTTGGCACAACCCGGCGATGCCGTACTGCTGTCACCGGCCTGTGCCAGCTTTGATATGTTTGATAACTATGTGCATCGCGCGCGCGTGTTTGTGGAAGCTGTACAGACCTGTATGTTGGCTAAGGGGGCGGTAAACGCATGAACCCCTTCTCAACACCGCGCTTACTGCGCTCAGAATACGACCTTACCTTGCTGTGGACAGTATTGGCCTTGTTGGCTTTGGGTGTGGTGATGGTCTATTCCGCATCCATTGCCACGGCAGAAGCCGATCGTCATGTGGGCTACCGTTCCAGTTATTACTTTGTGCGTCAATTATTATTTGTGGGCCTCTCGCTGGGTGCGGGCTTTGTGGTGTTCCAGATTAAAGTGGATGTCTGGCAGAAATGGGCCCCATATTTGTTTGGCGTAGGTTTACTGGGCTTGATCTTGGTGTTGATACCGGGCCTAGGGCATGAAGTGAATGGCTCGCGCCGTTGGTTGTCATTGCCCATACTTAACCTACAGCCCTCCGAATTTATGAAATTCTTTGTGCTGCTCTATGCCGCGGACTACACGGTACGCAAAGCGGCTTTCATGCATAGTTTAAAGCGCGGCTTTGTGCCGATGTTTATGGTAATGGTGTTGGTGGGGGCGCTGTTGCTGCGCGAGCCGGATTTCGGTGCCCTAGCCGTGATGACCGCCATTGCTGCTGCCATTTTGTTTTTAGGCGGACTCAACTGGCGCCTCTTCTTGTTTCTGATGGTGATTCTGGCGGTAAGCTTTGTGCTGCTGGTGGTGTTGTCACCCTATCGCTTTAATCGCCTCATTTGGTTTTGGAACCCTTGGGCCGACCCCTTTGGGAAGGGCTATCAACTTACCCATGCATTGATTGCCTTTGGTCGCGGGGGTTGGTTGGGCGTGGGCTTAGGGGCCAGTGTAGAGAAACAATTGTATTTGCCTGAAGCGCATACCGACTTTTTGCTGGCCGTGATTGCTGAGGAGTTGGGCCTCGTGGGCGTGGTACTCACCATTGGCTTATTTGTTTTTGTTGTGTGGCGTGCTTTTGCCATCGGCAATCGAGCGGCCTCTATGGAGCGTTACTTTGCGGCTCTCACGGCGCAAGGTATTGGCGTGTGGATTGCCGTGCAAACCATTGTCAACATGGGTGTCAACATGGGCCTGTTGCCCACCAAGGGTTTAACCTTGCCGTTATTAAGCTACGGGGGCAGCGGCATGATGACCAACGTGCTGGCCTTGGCGCTGTTGCTGCGTATCGATTATGAATCGCGCCAGATGATGCGAGGGCAGGCCACATGACACACACCGCAATCATCATGGCCGGTGGCACCGGAGGGCACGTGTTTCCTGCTTTATCATTGGCCGATGACTTGCGTGCCAAAGGTTGGCGTGTGGTGTGGCTGGGCACGCGTGCCGGTATTGAATCACGCCTGGTTCCTGAAAAGGGATACCTCCTCGAAACTATCTCTATGAGTGGGCTGCGCGGCAAAGGAATGGCGCGCGTGTTAAGCGCGCCATTCATGGTGTTATGGGCCTGCATGCAAAGCTTGGGCGTATTGTTACGCCATCGCCCCGATGTGGTGGTGGGTTTTGGTGGGTTCGCGGCATTCCCGGGTGGATTGAGTGCAGCCCTGTTGCGCCGACCTCTCATTATTCACGAACAAAACTCCATCGCCGGGTTAACCAATCGCGTGCTGGCCTTATTTGCACGGCGCGTGCTGGTCGGTTTTCCAGAAGCGTTTGGTGCATCGTCACAAAACCCGTTTTCACGCTGGTTACCCAAACCCCGTCATGTGGAATGGGTGGGTAATCCGGTGCGTGAATCGATTACGGCATTGGCCCCTCCCGCGCAACGCTATGCTGGACGCTCCGGCGCATTACGCATTTTGGTGCTGGGGGGCAGTCAGGGTGCGCGTGCCTTGAACACCCTTATTCCGCAAGCGCTGGGTTTAATTCCTGCACAGAGTCGGCCTATGGTGGTTCATCAGGGCGGTGCGCGCATGCAAGAGGAATTGGTGCAAGCCTATGCGCAGTATGGGGTGGCCGCGGACTTGCGCCCCTTTATTGATGATATGGCGCAGGCGTACAGAGAGTGCGACGTGGTGATCTGTCGCTCTGGCGCCCTTACCATTGCAGAATTAGCCGCCGCCGGTGTGGCCAGTATTTTAGTGCCGTTTCCATCTGCTGTGGATGACCACCAAACGGCCAACGCCCGATTTTTGGAGCAAGGGGGCGCCGCATGGCTTATTCCCCAAAAACAATTGCAAGCCGCCGATTTGGCGCAACGCTTGCAATCGCTGACACGTGCGGGGCTGCAAGCGATGGCCCAGGCCGCACGGGCTTTGGCTAAACCGGACGCCACAGCGCAAGCGGCGAACATTTGTCTGGAGTTGGCGCCATGAGACATAAAGTGCGCCATGTACATTTTGTCGGGATCGGCGGTTCGGGCATGAGCGGCATCGCCGAGGTATTGCTGAATTTGGGTTATCAAGTCACGGGTTCGGATATCAACAGCAACGCTGCCACGGCGCGCCTAAGCGGTTTAGGAGCGCTGATTCGCACAGGGCATGACGCCGTTCATGTGGAAGGGGCCGATGCTGTGGTGGTGTCTACGGCGGTGGGGGCCAATAACCCAGAAGTGATGGCGGCACGTGTGGCGCGTATTCCGGTGGTATCGCGCGCGCTGATGTTGGCGGAATTGATGCGCCTAAAGAAAGGCATTGCCATTGCCGGCACACATGGCAAAACCACCACCACCAGTTTAATTGCCAGCGTGTTGGCTGAAGCGGGGCTGGACCCCACCTTTGTTATTGGCGGACGGCTTAACAGTGCCGGCAGCCATGCGGCCTTGGGCAGTGGCGAATTTATTGTGGTGGAAGCCGATGAATCAGACGCATCATTCTTGGTGCTGCAGCCGGTGATGGCCGTGGTCACCAATATTGATGAGGACCATATGGAAACCTATGGTCACGATTTTGGACGCTTAAAATCAGCGTTTGTAGAATTTTTAGAGCACCTGCCTTTTTATGGCATTGCAGTGCTTTGTGTGGATGACCCCGTGGTGCGTGAAATATTGCCGCGCGTGAGCCGACCCATGCTGACCTATGGATTTAGCAAGGACGCTGAAGTGCGTGCTGTGAATGTGGTGGCTACGGGCGGGCAAATGCGCTTCACTGTGGAATTAAAGGCCGAACGCAGTAAGAGTGAAATGCGGCGCTTGGAGGTTATTCTTAATTTACCCGGCCACCACAATGTACTCAACGCCTTGGCGGCCATCTGTGTGGGCATTGAAGTGGGGGCGCCCTATCCTGCCATTATCAAGGCGTTAGAAAAATTTAAGGGTGTGGCGCGACGGTTTCAACGTCATGGCGAATGCCTGTTGCCCAGCGGCGGCCACTTTACCTTGGTGGACGATTACGGCCATCACCCTGTGGAGATGGCGGCCACCTTAAGTGCTGCACGCGGTGCTTTTCCGAATCGGCGTTTGGTTCTGGCCTTTCAACCCCATCGTTTTACGCGTACCCATGATTGCTTTGCTGATTTTGTGCGGGTGCTGGGCAGCGTGGACGCCTTGGTGTTGGCTGATGTATACGCCGCGGGCGAAACGCCTATTACCGGCGCTGATAGCGATGCCTTGGCAGAGGCCGTGGCCAAAAGCAGTGCCGTGAAACCGCTGCGCGTGCGCAACTTAACGGATTTCCCATCTGTTGTATTGAGCTGTCTTAAAGATAATGACGTGGTGATCACCATGGGGGCGGGCAGCATTGGTCAATTACCCGCACAACTCATCGCGCTCGCGCAGGAGGGCCGGTGATGAGTGCCTACGTGCCACAAGGTGTTTTGCGCGGGCAAGAACCCATGAGCCGTCATGTGAGCTGGCGCGCCGGTGGCCTGGCTCGCGCATGCTACATACCCAAAGACAGTGATGATTTAGCCGATTTTGTCGCTACGCGTGCAGCCTCAGAGCATTTGCATGTGGTGGGATTGGGCAGCAATTTGCTGGTGCGTGATGGTGGGTTGGACGCTATCGTGGTGCTGACCCATGGTGCGCTGCGCCGCTTGGAAGTATTGACGCAACGGGGTCAGACCCCAAACCAAGAATGGGGTCTGACCCCAAATCATGAAGATGGGTTGACGTTGGAAGTGGAAGCCGGGGTCCCGGCGCCCAAAGTGGCGCGCCAAGCGGCACGCTTAGGCGCTGCCGGAGCAGAATTCTTGGCGGGCATTCCCGGCACCATGGGCGGTGCGCTGGCCATGAATGCCGGTTGCTACGGTTCTGAAACTTGGGACTTTGTCACTTCTGTGGTGACCTTGGACCGCACGGGTCAATTGCATCTGCGCACACCGGCGGACTACGAGATTGGTTATCGTCATGTGGTTATAAAGGGGTCAGACCCCGCCAGGGGTCTGACCCCAACAACCCCAACAACCCCAACAATGGCCCCACCCACTCCATTAGAGCCCAGTGCGGAATGGTTTATTTCCGCACGCCTTACTTTTCCGCGCGGCGACTCTGCTGCTGCATTGCAACGCATTCGAGAGTTGTTGGCGCGTCGCGTGGCCACCCAGCCTTTGGGCGAGCCTAATGCCGGTTCGGTATTTCGTAACCCCGAGGGGGCTTATGCCGCACAACTCATTGAAGGGTGCGGTTTGAAAGGGGAGCGCGAAGGTGGGGCAGAAGTATCGCGCAAGCATGCCAATTTTATCGTGAATCGCGGCGGGGCCACCGCTTTGGACATTGAAACACTTATTTATCGTGTGCAATCCCGGGTGTTGCAGGACAAAGGGGTAGCGCTGATGACGGAAGTTCGAATTGTCGGTAGCAACGCATGATGTTAAGGAGAAAAACATGGCTGCACTAACCATACCCGGCTGGCTGGGCTGGGGGCAACGGGGAAAACAGGGGCGTGATAGACGCGAACAACAACCCGTACGCATAAATCGCCGCCGCGGAGCCTCCATGGGCAGCCGTAAGCGTGCTGAAAGGGAATCGCACCCGTTGGTTAATCCACGCGAAACGCTCATCCTTGTTTTGCGTACGGTGGCCGCGGGGTTGCTGGTGCTGATGTTGGCAGCTCTGGTGGGTTGGGCCGCCTCACGCCCTATGTTCCAGATTCAGCGCGTGGTGGTGAGCGGCGATCTGCAGCAAGTGGACCGCGAATTGGTGGCTAAGCGGGTGCGCAGTTTGCATGGCAATTTTTTCAACTTTGATTTGCGTGCCGCTGCCAGCGAATTACGCACCTTGCCCTGGGTGCATGCCGTGAGCATGCGTCGCCTGTGGCCCAATGGTATGGAAGTAGAGGTAGAAGAAAACCAACCATTGGCCCGTTGGGGCGATGAACGCCTGTTGAATGCGCAAGGAGAACCCTTTGCCGCTGATTACTCAGGAGCCTTGCCTCGTTTTGATGGCCCTGTGGGCAGCGGTGCGGAAATGGCACGGGAATTTCAGAAATTTAACCGTGAGCTGACCCCTATTGGCCGCAAGGTGGAGGCGCTGGGTCTGTCCGAGCGACGCGCTTGGACCATTCACTTGGATGATGGACTGACCATTGCATTGGGGCGAGACAGTATTCATGACCGCTTGAAGAAATTTGTTAGTGCGTACCCCTTACTGTTTAAAAAAGAATCCACTGAAGGGGCGTTGGCTGATTTGCGCTACGCCAGCGGCTTTACCCTACGTACCCCTGTTACCCGGAGATAGCGGCCCATGATTTCAAAAAACCGAGAAAACCAAAGCCTCATCGTAGGCCTGGATATTGGCACCTCAAAGATCGTGGTGATTGTGGCGGCCGTGCTGCCCGACGGCGGTCTGGAGGTGATTGGCCTGGGTCAGCACCCCTCTCGGGGGCTTAAAAAAGGGGTAGTGGTTAATATTGAAGCCACCGTGAATTCTATTCAGCGCGCCTTGGAAGAGGCCGAGTTGATGGCGGATGTCAAAATTCGCGAAGTGATTACCGGCATTGCGGGCAGCCACATCAAGAGCTTTAATTCTCACGGTATGGTGGCCATTAAAGACAAAGAGGTGGCGCGCAGCGATGTGGAGCGGGTGCTGGAAACGGCGCGCGCGGTGAGTATCCCTACCGATCAGCAAATTCTGCACATTCTTACCCAGGAATTTATTATTGATGACCAAGGGGACGTGCGCGAACCCGTGGGGATGAGCGGGGTGCGCTTGGAAGTAAAGGTTCATATCGTCACAGGTGCCGTTTCAGCCGCGCAAAACATCATGAAATGCGTGCGTCGTTGCGGGTTGGAAGTGCGCGACCTTATTTTGCAGCCCTTGGCCTCAGCCATGGCCGTTCTTACGGAAGACGAGCGAGATTTGGGTGTTTGTCTGGTGGATATTGGCGGCGGTACCACAGACATCGCTGTATTTGTGCAAGGCGCCATTCGTCACACCGCGGTAATTCCCATCGCAGGCGACCAAATTACCAACGATATTGCCATGGCTTTGCGCACGCCCACCAAGGACGCCGAAGAAATCAAGATTGCCCATGGCTGCGCGTTGCGTCAATTAGCGGATGCCAATCAATTGGTGGAAGTGCCAGGGGTAGGGGATCGCGGGCCGCGCCAGATGTCACGCCATACCTTGGCCGAGGTGATTGAGCCGCGCGTGGAAGAACTCTTTTCTCTGATTCAGGCGGAGTTGCGTCGCAGTGGATTTGAGGAGTTGATGGCCTCAGGCATCGTTTTGACCGGGGGCACCAGCGCCATGATGGGCATGCTGGAGTTGGGCGAGGAAATTTTTCATATGCCGGTGCGGGTGGGTGTGCCCAATTACCGCGGCGGACTCTCGGATGTGGTGCGCAATCCGCGCTTCGCCACCGGGATGGGGTTGTTGTTGTCGGGGTTTGAGCAGCATCAGAAGGAGAGAGTGTCGCGCGCTAACATCACATCTTTTTCGCAATTGGTAGAACGCATGAAAAATTGGTTCAAGAGTGCGTTTTAATTCGGTACACTTCGTTATGCAGAGCAAGGAGAAAAATAGCATGTCTACATTTGAAATTATGGAAAATGAAAGTCAGGAAGCCGTCATCAAGGTGGTTGGTGTTGGGGGTTGCGGTGGAAATGCCGTGGAGCATATGGTGAGTCGTGGTGTGTCGGGTGTGGAATTTATTGCCATGAACACCGATAGCCAAGCATTAAAGCGCAGTAAAGCCAGCGTATTGCTGCAATTGGGTGGCGAGCTGACCCGTGGTTTGGGTGCCGGAGCCAATCCCGAAGTGGGTCGCCAAGCCGCCCTGGCTGACCGCGAACGCATTACCGAAATGATTACAGGTGCTGATATGTTGTTCATCACCGCCGGTATGGGTGGCGGAACCGGAACGGGCGCCGCCCCGGTAGTGGCGCAAATTGCTCGCGAATTGGGTATTCTTACCGTGGCCGTGGTGACCAAACCCTTTAGTTTTGAAGGCCGTCGCATGAAAGCGGCTTTGGAGGGCATTGAGCAACTGACTCAATATGTGGATTCTGTCATTGTGATCCCCAATGAAAAGCTGATGAGCGTGCTGGGCGACGATGTGGGCATGCTAGAAGCCTATCAAGCGGCCAATGATGTGTTGCAAGGGGCTGTGGCGGGTATTTCTGAAGTGATTAACTGCCCAGGGCTTGTGAACGTTGATTTTGCTGATGTGCGCACCGTGATGTCTGAAATGGGAGTGGCTATGATGGGTTCTGCAGTGGCTGCTGGCATTGATCGCGCTCATATTGCCGCTCAACAAGCGATTGCAAGCCCTCTTTTAGAAGACGTGAATCTTACGGGTGCCCGCGGTGTGTTGGTGAATATTACCGCCAGTCAAGGAATGAAGCTGAAAGAAGTGCATGATGTGATGAACACCATTCGCTCCTTTACCGCCGAAGATGCTACGGTCATTTTTGGCAGCGTGATTGATGATGAAATGGGCGAATCTTTGCGGGTGACCATTGTGGCCACTGGTTTGGGTGATGTACCGGTTAAGCGTGCACAACCTCAGCCTTTCGTCGTGGTTCGCAACGGTACCGATAACGCTTCCGTGAACTTAGATTATGCCAATCTGGAAACCCCGGCTGTCATGCGCCGCGGTCGCAGTACCACTGTGGAAGCCATGAAAGACACGGGTATGGATGTTTTGGATATTCCTGCGTTCTTGCGCAAGCAGGCCGATTAAGGGCTCGGGCTCGCTCGAGCGGCCTGTTTTGACTATAATGATGGGATGTTGAAGCAAAGAACGCTAAAAACGGCGGTACAAACCACGGGCATCGGACTGCATTCCGGCGTAAAAGTGGTGTTGAACATCCGCCCCGCCCCTGTGGACACCGGCATCGTGTTCTTGCGCTCCGATCTGCCAGGAGCGCCCGCCATCCCTGCCATTGCTGAAAATGTCACCGACACCCGCTTATCCACGTTAATAGAATGCCATGGAGCGCGAATCAGCACCATCGAGCATTTGATGTCGGCTTTTTCAGGACTGGGTGTGGATAATGCCTATGTGGACGTGTCGGGCCCAGAGCTTCCTATTATGGATGGCAGTTCCGGCCCCTTTGTGTACCTCATCCAATCGGTGGGTTTGGTAGAGCAACTCACCGCCAAGCGTTACATCAAAATTCTAAAACCTCTGGAAGTGAGGGAGGGCGAAAAAACAGCACGTTTCGAACCCTACAATGGATTTCGCATCACCTACGAAGGTCAGTTTAACCATCCCGCCTTCGATAAAACCGGCTCTAGCGTGACGGTGGATTTTGCCGACACCTCGTATGTACGCGAAGTGTCGCGCGCCCGCACCTTTGGCTTTACTCAAGACGTAGAAATGCTGCGTTCGCAAGGCTTGGCCTTGGGCGGCAGCTTGGATAACGCTATTGTGATGGATGAGTTTAGAGTGTTGAATGTCGACGGTCTGCGTTTTGCCGATGAATTTTTGCGCCATAAAATTTTGGACGCGGTGGGCGATCTGTATTTGCTGGGGCATCCTGTGATTGGCGCCTTTACCGGCCATAAATCGGGTCATGCACTTAATAATAGAGCGGCCCGCGCGCTTTTGTCGGACACCTCAAGCTGGTCGTTTATCTCTTTTCAGCCCGGCGACCCCCTCCCTTCCACCTTTATCGAGCCCTTAACCCAAGCCCAACCCCAACCCAGCTTTTAAGGGCCTGTCTATTTTTTTTGGGGGGTCAGACCCCGGATGAAGTCTCGGGTGGGGTCTGACCCCGACGAGGCTCCTGCCGCTCCTTAATCAACCGTTCGATGGCGTCTTTAAGCGGTGAGGGGGGCAGGGTGTCGCATAATTCCTGAAAGTATCCCAGACCTGTAGATGACAGCCCATGCCCGGTTCGATGACGGATAATGGGTGGTGATTCTGGCGTAGCGACTTGAATTTTAAGGATTTTAATTTCAGGAAAGGATTGGGATAGGGCGCGTGTCAGGCTTGGCGCCATTTGTTTTAGTTTGGCGGCCACTGCGCCACCACGCGCGCGAATCAATAAGGCATCGCCCTCCACGCCCGTAATTTCAGCGTAATCCACCAAAGGATGGGGTACCACCTGCCGCCAAACCTTCTGCACAGGGGCCAATTGGGCCATGCGGCCTTGCAATTGGGTCAGCGTTGAATCGTCGCGCAGAATGTCTTGTAAGGGTCGTGAGCTCATGGGCTATTGTATCTGTTAAAATCGAAGCTTTTGCGCTTCTGGCCCTCCATTTTATGATCACCAATGTCCTGAAAAAGATCTTCGGCTCCCGTAATGAGCGCTTGCTTAAGGGGTATCGCAAGAATGTAACCCTCATCAACGCCCTCGAGCCTGGGCTTAGCGCCTTAAATGATGCTGAGCTGCAAGCCAAGACCGGTGAGTTCCGCCAACGCTTAAGTGCCGGCGAAACACTGGACGACTTGCTGCCCGAAGCTTTTGCTGTGATGCGTGAAGCCAGTCGGCGCGTTCTGGGTATGCGCCACTTTGACGTGCAATTGGTGGGTGGCATGGTGCTGCATCAGGGCAAGATTTCAGAAATGCGCACCGGTGAGGGCAAGACCTTGGTGTCTACCTTGCCTGCTTACTTAAATGCGCTTTCAGGACGCGGCGTTCATGTGGTGACGGTGAATGACTACTTGGCCCGTCGCGACGCGGAATGGATGGGCAGAGTGCATCAGTTTTTAGGGTTGACAGTGGGTGTTAATTTGTCCCAAATGTCTCATGATGAAAAAGTAGCGGCCTACGCTTCTGACATTACCTACGGGACCAATAACGAATTCGGTTTTGATTACCTGCGCGATAACATGGTAACGCAAGCCGCCGAGCGCGTTCAGCGCACGCTCAATTATGCCATTGTGGATGAGGTGGACTCTATCCTGATTGACGAAGCACGCACACCGTTAATCATTTCAGGGCAAGCCGAAGACAGTGCGCAACTGTACCGTCAAATTGATGCCCTCATACCCAATCTTAAAGCGCAGGCGGCTGAAGAGGGTGAGGGCGATTATCTGGTGGACCTCAAGGCTCACCAGGTGATGCTCTCTGAGGCCGGTCATGAGCATGCTGAAACTTTGCTGAGCCAAGCCGGGTTATTGGCCGCAGGGGCTAGTCTGTACGAGCCTGCCAACATCATGCTGATGCATCACGTCTATGCCGCACTGCGTGCCCACACCTTGTATCACCGCGATCAGCATTACGTGGTGCAAGAAGATGAAGTGATTATCGTGGACGAATTTACCGGACGCATGATGCCCGGTCGGCGCTGGTCTGAGGGTATTCATCAAGCAGTAGAAGCCAAGGAGCGCGTCAAGATTCAAAATGAATCACAAACCTTGGCCTCCATCACGTTCCAAAATTATTTCCGACTGTATGGCAAGCTCTCGGGCATGACGGGGACGGCCGATACAGAAGCCTTCGAATTTCAACATATTTACAATTTAGAAACTGTTATCGTACCCACGCACCGCCCTATGGTGCGCGAAGACCGTATGGACCAAGTGTTTCGCAGTGCAAAAGAAAAATACAACGCCATTATTTTGGATATTGAAGACTGCCAGAAACGGGGGCAACCGGTGTTGGTGGGCACCACCTCCATTGAGAGTTCTGAATTGCTCTCGGATGTTTTGACGCAACATAAATTAGATCACCAAGTGCTCAACGCCAAGCAGCATGCGCGCGAGGCAGACATCGTTATTCAAGCGGGACGTCCGGGTGTGATTACCATTGCTACCAACATGGCCGGTCGTGGTACGGATATTGTATTGGGCGGCAATCCAGAAACAGATATTCGTGCCATTCGCGACGATGCAACACTCTCCGATGCAGAAAAAGATCTGCGAACCAAAGAAGTGCGCAGTCAATGGCAAGCGCGCCATGACGCGGTGTTATCCGCCGGCGGCATGCATATCATCGGTTCAGAGCGTCATGAATCGCGTCGTATTGATAACCAGTTGCGCGGTCGCTCCGGTCGCCAGGGCGACACGGGCTCTAGCCGTTTTTATTTATCATTAGAAGATCCGTTACTCAAAATTTTTGCTTCTGATCGTGTGGCCGCCATCATGGATCGCTTGAAGATGCCAGAAGGTGAGGCCATTGAGCATCCGTGGGTAACGCGCGCTATTGAGAATGCGCAGCGTAAGGTAGAAGCGCGCAACTTCGATATGCGTAAGCAATTGTTGGAATACGACGATGTGGCCAACGATCAGCGCAAAGTAATTTATCAGCAGCGCAATGAATTATTAGAAGCGCAAGACATCTCGGATACCATTCGTGCCATGCGCGAAGATGTGTTGAGCATGGAATTTCGACAAGCTATTCCGCATGAAACTGCTGAAGAGCAATGGGACTTGGTGAGCTTAGAGCGCGTATTAGAAGCCGACTTCCGTTTGGATTGTCCAGTACGCCAATGGATGAGCGATGAACCCAGTTTGGATGAAGATCGGGTTCTGGCCCGTATTATTGAAACTGCAAATGCGGCCTATAACGGCAAGTTTGCGCTGGTAGAGCCTGCCATGCTGCACGGCTATGAGCGCGCCGTCATGTTGCAGTCCATCGATTCTCATTGGCGTGAGCATTTGTCCGCCTTAGATCATTTGCGTCAAGGCATTCACTTGCGCGGTTATGCGCAGAAAAACCCCAAGCAAGAATATAAGCGCGAAGCTTTTGAGTTATTTGGTGCCATGTTAGACACCATTAAGCGCGATGTGACGCGCACGCTGTGTTTGGTGGTGGTGGAAAGCCCGGCGGCGGTAGAAGCGGTAGCCGAAGAGGTGGTCACCGCCCCTGCCAACGTACAATATCATCACGCCGATTATGACGAAGCTTTAGCCAGCAACGACGAAGTGGGCGCATCCAGCGAAGCTCCCTTTAAGCGCGAGGTGGCCAAGGTGGGGCGCAATGATCCATGCCCTTGTGGATCGGGTAAAAAATATAAGCAATGTCACGGCCGCCTCTCTTAAGTGGTACGTCCTAAATTGGCGTTATGACGGATTGCCTCAATAGGCAATCCGTACTAAGCATTTAGGGTTATATACAGCAACCACCAAAATCAATAAGAATTGTTTTATTACACATTCTGTGAGTATTGATGAGCTCATTTAAACCCCTAATACTATCGGTCGCCTTTGTGCTATGCGCCCTGCTGTCCGCTGCCAGTTCTCACGCGGATAACTCTGTCCTGCCTGCAGTGCCCACCCCTGAACCAATTTCACCTGCTGGTGGGTTTTCAGGGAATATTGGCCTTTATTCCCAGTACGTTATTCGTGGAGTAACCTATTCCCGAGAAAAACCCGCTCTGCAAGGGGATATTCAATATGATTTTCCCAATGGTTGGTACATCGGATTATGGGCTTCTAATGTTAGTCGCTACACCATCTACGGCGCTCCTATGGAAACCGATCCTTATGGGGGCTATATAGGGTCTGTAGGAGATGTGACTTACGATATTGGCGCTTGGCATTGGACCTTTTTTGGTGGAAACACTCCTGTGGCAAGAGTGACTTACGACACCTTGGAGGGTTACTTTGGCTTGGCGTATAAAAGCGTGAATATGCGTTATTGGCGTGAATTTACCGATTATTTTGGTGTGGGTGCTCAGTCAGCCGGCCCTGATTTTGGTTTAATATCTAACGGCAACTCAATTGGCTCTAGTTACACCGAACTTAATTTTAACCCCGAACTTCCCTATGGGCTCACGCTGCAATTACACGCCGCCCGCCAAGTGGTTAAACATTACGAGAGTATGAATTTTAATGATTACCGTATTGGACTGGAAAAGGATCTGGGTAATAACTGGGCGGTTAATTTAGCGCATAGCGAAACTACGGCCAATTCTGCTGTCTTTACCGATGGAAGAGGGTTAGATACCGCTCGTCCCAAATGGGCATTCTTCGTTCGTAAGGGTTTTTGAGGACGCTGTTGGCGTAGAATAAAGGCTCTATCATGTGCAGCATTTAGGAGCGTTGGTTTATGCCGGTTAATCTGAACCCCCCCCAAGCCCATGCGCTCCATTGCGTGCCTGGCGTTCTGCTGGGCGTAGTACCGGCCGGTATTCGCAAAGCGGGCCGCCGCGATCTATTGCTCATTACTTTAATTCCCGGTAGCCGCGTGGGTGCCGTATTTACGCAAAACCGTTTTTGTGCGGCCCCGGTACAAGTCTGTCGTGATCATTTAAAAAAATCCACGCCGCGCGCATTAATCATCAATACCGGTTGCGCCAACGCCGGTACCGGTGAACCCGGTTTGGCAGATGCGCGCGCCACCTGCGAGGCTGTGGCCGCAGCGCTGGGAGTAAGTGCCGTGGAAGTATTGCCTTTTTCTACTGGGGTTATTTTGGAACGTTTGCCCATGGAGCGCTTACTGGCGGGTATCGCACCAGCCAAAGCCGCTTTGCAAGCGGACTGCTGGCTGCAAGCCAGCGAAGCCATCATGACCACGGATACTGTTTCTAAAGCAGCTTCCCGGCAAATCCAATTGCAAGGCCGCACCGTTACCGTTACCGGTATTTCTAAAGGAGCGGGCATGATCCGCCCCAACATGGCCACCATGTTGGGTTATGTGGCCACCGATGCCGCTGTGAGTGCCGCCTTACTGCAAACCCTTACAGAAGACGCGGCCGATCATTCTTTTAATCGCATTACGGTTGATGGGGACACCTCCACCAATGATTCTTTTGTGGTGATGGCCACCGGTGCTGCGGGAAATGTTGAAATATCGCGCGCGGATAGTGATGATTATCGCGTGCTGCGCTTGGCTGTGGTGGCGGTGGCTACGGAATTGGCACAAGCCATTGTGCGCGATGGAGAAGGTGCCACTAAATTTATTACAGTAACCGTAGAAGAGGGCGCTACGGAAGAAGAATGCTTAAAGGTTGCCTACGCCATCGCCCATTCGCCCTTGGTGAAAACGGCTTTCTTTGCCTCAGATCCCAACTTGGGACGCATCTTGGCGGCAGTGGGGTATGCGGGCATTGGCGATTTGGACGTGTCACGTCTCACGTTGTATTTGGATGATGTATTGGTCTCCGATCGGGGTGGGCGCGCCCAAAGTTATCAGGAAGCAGACGGTCAGCGCGTCATGAAACAAGCGGAGATTACCATTCGTGTGCGCTTAGCGCGTGGCAACGCACAGGCCACGGTGTGGACTTGTGACTTCTCTTATGATTATGTGCGCATCAACGCCGATTACCGCAGCTAGTTCACGGAACCCTTAACTGGCTGCCATGGAACCCTTAACGATTTTAATTGCACGCGCGGAGGCATTATTAGCCCGCTTAGAGGCGTGGCTACCCGCTGTGCCCGCTGCCCCGCAGTGGACCGATGCAGTGGCCTGGCGTTGGCGCCACCGCGGTAATGCGGGCTGGTTGCAGCCCATTACCAGCTTGCACCCCATTTGTTTGGATGATCTGTGCGATATTGATGTGCAAAAAGAACGCGTGCTGATCAATACGCGCCAGTTTGTTAACGGCCATACGGCCAATAACGTGTTACTCACCGGCGCGCGCGGCACTGGTAAATCATCCCTTATCAAGGCACTGTTAAATGAGTTTTCTGGGCAAGGGCTACGCGTCATCGAAATGGATAAAGACCATCTGGTGGATTTGCCAGACGTGGTGGATTTCATTTCAGGGCGCCCTGAACGCTTCATCATTTTTTGCGACGACCTTTCTTTTGAGTCCGGCGAAGCGCATTACAAAGCGCTGAAATCGGTGTTGGATGGTTCGCTGGCAGCGCCATCAAATAATCTTCTGGTGTACGCCACCAGCAACCGTCGTCACTTAATGCCAGAGTATTTTGCTGAGAACCGCGACACCGCACATATGGATGATGAAATTCATCCCAGCGAAACAGTAGAAGAAAAAATATCTTTGTCCGATCGTTTTGGTATTTGGGTCAGCTTTTACCCCTTCGACCAAGAAGCGTATCTGCATATTGCTACCCATTGGGCACGCACTTTAGGCGCCGCTATTCCCGATCCAGAACTCTTTCGCCGCGAAGCCTTGCAATGGGCGCTGTTGCGCAGTTCGCGCAGTGGTCGTTCTGCTTGGCATTTTGCCCGCGACTGGGCGGGGCGGCAGAGCTAAGCATGGCGCGTATTGAAGTGGTGGCGGCGGTGCTCATGGACCGTCAAGGACGATATCTGTTGGCACAACGGCCGACAGGAAAAGTGTATGCAGGTTATTGGGAATTTCCCGGCGGAAAAGTGGAGGTGGGTGAAACCCATCATCAGGCGTTGGTGCGTGAAATTCGTGAAGAATTAGGCCTAGATATTACGCGCGCTTACCCTTGGATGACATTGCATTTCGATTATCCGCACGCGCAGGTCAACCTTCATGTGTTTCGTGTTACCCATTGGACGGGCACGCCGCAATCCCTAGAAAATCAGTCCTTTTCTTGGCAGGGTGCGGGTTGCGAGCAGGTTACTCCCATGTTGCCAGCCAACGGCCCTTTGTTGCGCGCCTTGGATTTGCCCACTGTGTATGGCATCAGTTATGCCCATGAGATGGGAGAGGCTGCATTTTTAAAGGCACTGCAAGAAGCCTTGCAACGGGGTTTGCGCTTAATACAAGTGCGTGAAAAAGAGTGGAGTGAAACACGTCTTCAGACCTTTGCAAAGCAGGTCGTGAAAATGGCGCGCCCTTTTGGGGCATGTGTACTCATCAATGGCAACCCAGATGTGGCGCGTGCGGTAGGGGCCGATGGGGTGCACTTAAGCGCCCAGCAACTGAGCAGCTGCACAGAGCGTCCTGACTTTACCTGGGTGGGGGCTTCGACCCATACGCCTGATGATTTGCGCCAAGCCCAGCGTATGGGTGTTGATTTTGTGGTGTTGGGTCCGGTGGCCATGACCGCCACCCATCCCGGTGTAGCCGCCATGGGTTTTGAAACGTTTTCTCGCTGGGCAGGGGAGTGCGGTATCCCTGTATTTGGTATTGGCGGTTTGGGGTTGGCTGATTTAGAAGGCGCGTGGAGGGCAGGGGGGCAGGGCATTGCCAGCATGCGTGCTGTGTGGCAAGGCAGCGCACCTATCCCCAATCGCTTCGCTTTAATCTAGCGGTTTTGGCCAGCGGTAAAAGTTAGGTTCTTGGGGGTTGGGGCGCGTGCGAAAACGTTTGTGACCCCAAAAATATTGTTCCGGATAGGCGCGTCCCTGTGCCTCAATAAAGTCATTCATGCGGCGCACATCGGCCGGCTCATCCCCGCTGGGGTAATTGGTCCAGGCTGGAAAGAAATCCACCTCATACCCCATTCCATCATTTGCGCGATGACATACGCAGGGCACGACTACTGCGCCGGTGAGGGTGGCCAACCAGGGTAAGGTGGCGACGGTGGCGGCTGGAATTCCAAAAAAAGGCACGAAGATGGAAGCGCTATCACCAAAGTCCATATCCGGCAGGAAATATAAATTGCGCCCATCGCGAATGGCGCGCACCAGTGGGCGCAATCCTTTTTTGCGCTCCAGCATCACTACATCGCCTAAGCGATTGCGTGCGTTTCTAATCAAGTTATCGATCAGGGTATTTTTATGGGGCGTAAAAAATCCCACCCCTCGAAACGCCATACCCATGCGCGCGCCTTGCATTTCAAGACCCACCAGATGAGGCGTTAAAAAAATGATGGGGCGTCCGTTGGTTTCGGTGTGATTGAGATTGTTTAAGGTCACCATGGATTCAATACGTTTGCGCGGCGACCACCATAAAATACCCAGCTCTAAAAAGCTACGGCACAGCGCACCCAAATGACGACGCGCCAATTGATCGCGTTCTTGCAATGAAAGCTGTGGGAAGCAAGCGTGTAGATTGATTCGTGTGGTGCGGCTAAAGCGTGTGTAAAACGCAATCACACCCAACCCACGTCCCAAAATATCCAACGCCCTAAGGGGCAAGAAATGCAGCAACCACAACAACGCAAGGGCAACGCGCGTCATGGTGCGGGCAGTTCGTAGGGAAGGGGGAGTAATTGTAGCGCAGCGCCAGCGGGGCTTGCCAAATGCAAAGGACCCTGCGCAGCCTCACGGGTCAGAACGGCCAATACTTCACAGCCTTCTGCGGAGGGGCCGCCGACCATGGCAATTTTGCCAACAGGGCTTTGGGCATCTGCGCCATAAACCGCATCACCCACTTGCACGTTGTCCGAGCGACTGACCACGCTCAAGCGATACAGGCGGCGCTTTACTTGTCCCAAATAATGGCTGCGTGCCACAATCTCTTGGCCCGTGTAGCAGCCTTTTTTAAAATTAATTCCGCCCAATAAATCCCAGTTCAGCATTTGCGGAATCCATTCGTCCTGGGTGACCAGGGTGATTTCGGCCACCCCTTCACGCACCGCAGCGCTCGCCCAATCATGCACTGTGCCTGGTGTGCAATACGGCGCCAGGCGTTCTTGCAGCGCATCTAGGGCAATGCTGGGCCCCAGCAGCATCGTGCGTTCCGCGGAGAGGCTGATTACGGTGATATCGCCCGAGGTGGCGTGCTGGGGCACAGTGGGACGCGTAAGGCCCGCGGCGCTCAGAGCGGCACTAGTATCGCCCACTAACCCCAGTGCCGAGATAGGTGCAGTGGGGGTCTGACCCCTAGTGGGGTCTGACCCCACTAGGGGTCTGACCCCAACGGATGAGATGGATGCTTTAGAGCGCAATACATATTGGCCAAGACGCTTCACTAAGGATTCGGCCAAATCGCCTGCGGCATCCAGCCAGTAGGCATCACGTTCATGCCACACCAATAAGGTGGCCAATAAACGGCCTTTGGGTGAGCAGTAGCCAGCCAAAAGGGCTACCGGCGACTCAAGTGCTGTGATGTCTTGGGTAAGTTGGCCTTGCAAGAAGGTGCCCGCATCCGCGCCCGTGACGCAAAGTAGGGATCGATGCGAGAGATCAATGAGTCGAGGCGTGGTCAAGGAAGTAATCCATGTTGTTGTTGTGATGCCGTTAAACTCTTTATACCGTCATGATGACATATTTGCCCGAGATTTTTTTGTATGACTCAACAATTTCCCGGCATGGTGCGCATCACATTGGACCAATCGAGGCTATTGACAGTACTGCTACTGGCGGCCCATGGGTTTTGTGCGGGAGGGTTGCTGTTATGGCCGGGACCCAGCGGGTTGCGTCAAGGTTTACTCATCCTTGTATTAGTGGCCCTGCTGCGTGCCTTGCGCCATGAGGCTTGGCGCCAATCTCCACAAGCTGTTACGCGTGTAGACCTGGAGGGAGGAGGACGGTTGCGCCTGATTACACGCAATGGCCAACGCTCATTGGGCGTTCTTCTGCCGGGCAGCTTTGTGGCGCCCTATGGGGTTATTTTGCGCTATCGCCTAGCGAGTGGCGGAGCTGTGCGCTATTGCGTGGTGGCACGAGACGCCACCCATCCAGATTGCAATCGCATTCTGCGGGTTTTGCTGCGCCATCCGCTATAATGAGTGGCTATTAAACAGCCCCCACTGACCTGTTATGACTTCGGTTCTTCATTTGCGCGGCCCATTGGCCCTATCCCCCTTTCGGGTTGAGCGATTGCGCGCCACATTGGCCGAGCAAGGCGTTGTGGTACAAGGGCTTACCGCTTGGTACGACCACTTTGTGGCCCTCAGTACTGCGCTCAGTATTCCCCATGAAGCGCGCCTGCAAGACCTGCTCACCTACGGTCAACCCGCCGAGCCCTTAGACCAAGCGGGCTTACAGATAAACGTGGTGCCTCGTTTGGGCACCTTATCCCCATGGTCTACCAAGGCTACCGATATTCTGCATCATTGCGGGCTACCCTCTGTGCTTCGCGTGGAGCGCGGCACCACCTATCAAATGCGGCTGGCCAATGAATTAAACGCCGTTCAGCGCGAGACGTTGCGCCACCACGTGCATGACCCCATGATCGAAACGGTTTTAGACAGCTTGGACCAAGCCCCCTTGTTGTTTAAACCACATGCCCCCCAATCCTTAACCCGCGTGGATGTGTTGGGCGGAGGGCGCGATGCATTAAAAGACGCCGACGCCCAAATGGGTTTGGCTTTGGCCGCAGACGAAATCGATTATTTGGTGACCTTGTTTACAGCAGAAGGGCGCAACCCCACGGATGCGGAGCTCTTGATGTTTGCGCAAGCCAACTCCGAGCATTGTCGCCATAAAATATTTAATGCCTCTTGGGTGATTGATGGTGAAGTAAAAAGCCAATCGTTATTTCAGATGGTGCGCACCACTCACCAAAAAAATCCGCAGGGTACTGTGGTGGCGTATTCCGATAATGCCGCCATCATTGAAGGTGCACCCGCTGCGCGTTTTTACCCCAACCCCGCCAGCGGCCATTATGGGTATCAATCAGCGCAAACACATTTTTTAATTAAAGTAGAAACGCACAATCATCCTACAGCTATTGCTCCCTTTCCAGGAGCGGCCACGGGCAGTGGCGGGGAAATACGAGATGAAGGGGCCACTGGTATTGGCGCCAAACCCAAGGCCGGCTTAACGGGTTTCTCCGTATCTAATCTTAATATTCCTGGGTTTGTTCAACCTTGGGAAGCGGGCTCGGGGCAACGGCCTGCACGTATCGCTTCGGCGCTTTCCATCATGACCGAAGGTCCCGTTGGGGGTGCTGCATTTAACAACGAATTTGGCCGTCCCAATTTGGCAGGCTATTTCCGCACCTTCGAGCAATCGTTTGAAGGGCGCATGCGCGGCTACCATAAACCGATTATGTTGGCCGGTGGATTGGGCGCCATTGAGGATGCCCATACCTTCAAGAAGCCCCTCTTGGCAGGCTGTTTGTTTGTGCAGTTGGGAGGGCCTGGCATGCGCATTGGTTTGGGCGGCGGCGCCGCTTCTTCCATGCAAAGCGGACATAATAGTGAGAGCCTAGATTTCGATTCTGTGCAGCGGGCTAATCCCGAAATGCAGCGGCGCGCACAAGAGGTGATTGATCGCTGTTGGCAAATGGGGTTACATAATCCTATTTTAGCAATTCACGATGTGGGCGCAGGCGGGCTGTCTAATGCCTTTCCAGAACTGGCCCATGATGGAGGGGTGGGCGCCGTCTTTGATCTGCGTAAAATTCCTTCCGAAGAACCGGGTATGTCGCCGCGCGAAATTTGGAGCAACGAATCGCAAGAGCGTTATGTGTTGGCCATTCACCCTGAAAGCCGTGCGCTGTTTGAGGAGTTCTGCGTGCGCGAGCGTTGCCCCTTCGCCATTGTGGGGGAAGGTACGGCAAACAAACGTTTGCTGGTGAACGATCCGCTCTTGGGGGTAGCTCCTGTGGATATGGGTTTGGATGCGTTGCTGGGCAAACCCCCGCGTATGACACGTGATGTGAAGCGCGTTGCAGTTGTGGGACAGCCCTTACAACTGACGGATGCTGCAAACCACTTGGTGGAGGCTGTTCATCGTGTGCTGCGCTTACCGGGTGTGGCCGATAAAACATTTTTAATTGCCATTGGCGATCGCACTGTGGGTGGTCTGTCCGCACGCGACCCCTTTGTGGGCCCGTGGCAAGTACCGGTGGCGGATGTGGCCGTTACCTTGGCCGATTTTAAAAGCCATCATGGTGAAGCATTTGCCCTGGGTGAGCGCGCCCCTATTGCGCTGCTCTCAGGTCCTGCATCAGGGCGTATGGCCGTGGGAGAGGCCATCACCAATTTGGCAGCAGCATCTATTGCGCGCTTAGGCGATATTCGACTGTCGGCCAATTGGATGGCGGCGGCTGGTGCGCCTGGTGAAGATGCGGCCTTGTTTGATACGGTGGCCGCCGTGGCTCTGGAATTATGCCCCGATCTCAATATCAGCATTCCGGTGGGTAAAGATTCCCTATCCATGCGCACCGTGTGGAATGATGGCGACGAACATTCCGTTACTGCACCCCTATCCTTGGTGATTACGGGCTTTGCTCGTTGCGCGGATGTGCGTCAAACGTTAACCCCTGAATTGCAATGTGTAGAAGGCGGAAGTGCGCTTATCTTGATTGATTTGGGCCGCGGTAAAAATCGCTTGGGCGGCAGTGCGTTGGCGCAGGTCTATGGCCAAGTGGGTGACGTCCCCCCCGACTTAGATTCTGCGCAAGACCTTTCCGCGTTCTTTATTATCATCCAAGCGCTTAATCGTGAAGGCCGATTGCTGGCCTATCATGATCGCTCTGATGGCGGCTTGCTGGTGACGGTAGCCGAAATGTTGTTTTGCTCACGGCGTGGCGCAACACTTAACCTATCTGGGGTCAGACCCCTAGTGGGGTCTGACCCCCTGTTGGGGCAGTTGTTTAGCGAAGAGCTGGGGGCCGTGATTCAGGTACGCCAAGCCCATGTAGTGGCGGTGCTAAAAGCATTGTCCTCAGTGGGGTTGGGTGAGTGCAGTCATGTGCTGGGCCCGGTTAATGATAGCGACTACCTCATAATCAACCACGACGGAATCAATGTCCTAGAACAATCTGTAACGGCGTTGCACCAGGTGTGGTCAGAGACCACACACCGCATACAGGCGCTGCGTGACAATCCGCAATGCGCCCATGAAGAGTTTGCTCGCATTGGTGACCAATCAGATCCCGGCCTTACATGGGCCTTAAGTTTCGATGCCCATGAAGATGTGACTGCCCCCTTTATTAACGCGGGAGCTCGCCCACCGGTGGCGGTGCTGCGCGAGCAAGGTGTAAACGGCCAGGTGGAAATGGCGGCGGCTTTTGATCGCGCCGGCTTTGACGCGGTGGATGTGCACATGAGTGATATCTTAAGCGGTCGCCTTTCCTTGGCCGATTTCTCGGGCTTTGTGGCCTGCGGCGGGTTCTCCTACGGTGACGTGCTGGGCGCCGGTGAAGGCTGGGCCAAATCTATTTTATACAACAGCCGTGCGCGCGATCAATTCAGTGCGTTTTTTGAGCGTGGCGATGTGTTTGCGCTGGGCGTGTGCAACGGCTGCCAAATGATGAGTGCGCTCTCCGGCATTATCCCCGGTGCCGAGCGTTGGCCGCGCTTCACACGCAATCGTTCTGAACAGTTTGAAGCCCGGGTGGTCTTATTGGACGTGGTGAGCAACACCTCCATTTTTCTAGACGGTATGGCCGGTAGCCGAATACCTGTGCCGGTGTCACACGGAGAAGGATTTGCTCAGTTTACGGATGACGCCGCACGGGCCGCCGCACAGCCGTTAGTGGCGTTACGTTACGTGGATGGCCATGGCGTTGTGGCCAACAGATACCCCCTTAACCCCAATGGTTCACCGGACGGGATTGCGGGACTGACCACCCCCGACGGTCGCTTCACTATTACGATGCCCCATCCCGAGCGCGTTTTTCGCAGCGTGCAAAATTCATGGTATCCCAAAGAGTGGGGCGAGGATGGTCCGTGGTTACGCATGTTCCGCAATGCACGTTTGTTTGTTGGTTAAGGGCGCAACACATCATTCCATAACGCAATGACGACGGGTTTTATGTCTGCCACCAAAGCCCTGTCAACGAGCGCCTGCCTGGCGCCTTTCAATCGTTCTTGATGCTGAAAGCTGCGTAGGCGCGCGTAACCAATAGCAACTTGTTCGGCCAATCCTGAATTAATCAGCCCCATTTTTCCTGCGCGTTGCAACAAGGCCACGTTCCCCACGTTGTCGATGAGTTCTGGGTGTTGGTGGGCATGGGCCAAAATAAGCGCTTGCACAATAAATTCTATATCAATCATTCCGCCGCTATCGTGCTTTACATCAAAACGGTCGCTATGGTTGATATTGCCTTGATGTATAAGCTGTCGCATGTTAAGTATTTCCAGACGTAAGACATCCCAATGTCGTATACGCTGTAATACAGCGCGACGAATGTCGTCGAATGCGGCACCAATTGTTTTATCTCCACAGCAAAAGCGGGCACGGGTTAATGCTTGGTGCTCCCATACCCATGCAGAATTATCGCGATCTTGTAGTTGGTAGTGTTGAAACGCTTCCAGCGGACTAACCAAAACGCCTGCATTACCATTGGGGCGTAATTGCGTATCGACATCGTAGAGAATACCAGCACCGGTCAAGGTGGTCATCCACTGTGAAATTTTGCGGGTAAGTATTGCGTAGTTGTTTTGGGCCAACTCATGGTCATCTTGGTAGATAAAAACTAGATCCAGATCCGAATCGTAACCCATTTCCTTGCTGCCCCATTTGCCATAGGCAATAACGGCAAAACGGGGGTCCTTGCAATGACGTTGAGGCACTTGCTGCCACGCAACACCTAGTACCAATGTCATCATGACATCCGCTAAGGCGCTTAAGCGATCAGCCACTTGCTCTACCTTTAACATACCATCCAAATCACACAGGAGAATGTGGAAGGTTTCTGCATGACGCTGGCGTCGTAACAAATCCATTTGCCCTTCAGTGTCCCCGTCCAACTCCATTAACCGGACATAAAGCTTGGTGCGAAAGCGTTCCCAGTAGCCTGCAAAATCATCACGCTGCTCATCTGGTTGATTTAAAAACTCATCCAGTAATTGCGGTCGCTGTGTAACGTAACGAGCAGCCCATTCTGATGCTGCAAGTAGCGAGAGAAGACGGTCCATTACAATGGGGTAATCCACCAATAGCATGAGGTATGAGGCACGCCGGCTAATGGCTTCCATGAAATGAAGAAAACGGTTGGTTAGAAAATCAATATCGCCATTCGGCTCCTGCTTTAATATTAAGCTCAGGCCGCGACCCATGGCGATATCAAATTGTTCGCGCGTACGCTCACTTTGTGCCCGATAGCGGGTGCTGTGACAAATGGAAGTTAGTTTTTGTAGCAACTCTCGTTGTGGCGATTCGGTAATATTTTCAGGTGATGTGATTTGGGCCAGCGCCCATAATTGCTCGCCAGCACCAGCCAAAGGGGCGTTGGTTTCAGCAGGAAATATACTGTCAAATTGGGCAGCTACAGCCTGTAACCGCTGATCCAACGCACTCTTAAACTGGGGGTAGTCATTAAAACCCATGGCTTGCGCCACGCGCAATTGGTCTTCAGCCTCTATGGGCAGGCTATGGGTTTGTGCGTCATCAAGATATTGCAACCGATGTTCGAGGTGTCTTAAAAATACATAATCCTCCTGCAGTGCCTGAGCGACTTCAGGAGTTATAAATCCGCGCTCGCCCAATAGGGGCAGCATGGCGAGAGTGGGAATAAGCCTTAAGGTAGCGTCTTGTCCGCCCCGTATCAGTTGAAACACTTGAACTGCAAACTCAATTTCTCGAATACCACCACGACCCAATTTAATATCCGCACCCTTCCATTGCGACTGGCGAGCATCCTTTTGATTGGTTTCATCGCGAATTTGTTGGTGCAGGATGCGCATGGCGCCGATGACCGAGTAATCCAGATGGCGACGATAGACAAAAGATGCGGTCAATTGCCTCAAAGCGCTACTGCCGCGCGTAACCCCCGCACGTTCGGGATCCGATATGATGCGCCCTTTAATCCAAGCGTAGCGCTCCCAATCGCGCCCTTGAACAATAAAATATTCTTCCAGCATAGCCAGACTTACCGCCAATGGACCGGCTCGGCCGTTGGGGCGTAATAATAAATCAACGCGAAACACAAAACCGTCAGGGGTAATCTCAGAGAGCAGGGCGCCTAACCGTTGAGCCAAGCGAAAGAAGAAATCATGATTGGAGAGCCGCCCTAGGCTGCCCTGTCCATCCGTTTCACCATCCTCTTCGTAAACAAAAATTAAATCAATATCTGATGAGACGTTAAGCTCTCGTCCGCCCAGCTTACCCATACCCACCACCAGCAACTCTTGTGCGGTACCAGATTCGGCGCCGATTGGTGATCCGTGGCGCTGGCGCAATTCTTCATGAAGAAAGGCGACACCTGCTTGCACTGACGCTTCCGCCAGCAGCGTCATGCTTTCCATGACTTCGTGCAAACTGGTGGGGTTGGTACTATTGCCAAGATCGCGTGCCATAACCCCGAGCAATACTTCGGCCCGCAATAATCGTAGCGATGCCATCAGGCGATGTTCGGGGTCGACAACAGAAGAGGATTGCTGAAGAGAGGCGAGGCGTTCAGTTAAGCGGGAGCGCGTCCACGGCATTGCCGCAGACGCTTCCAGTACTTCAAGTGGGATTTTTCCTGCGGCAATAACGCGCGTAGCGTAGCGAGAAAAATCCCAAGGGTGTAACAATTATTTTTCTTCGACCTTGGCTTTGGTGCGCAGGTCCTGAACCATCTTGCCAAAAACTTCTTGTTCTTTGGCTTGGCGAATACGATCTTTTACCGTGTCGAAAGGAGGGGCCTCCAGAGGACGTGAATCGATTAGGCGAATGATGTGGTAGCCATAGGGGCTCTTAACTGGGGTATCGGTAAACTCACCTTTTTTAAGTTTCACCATGGCTTCGCTAAAGGCTTTGTCGTAGGACACGGGTGTGGCCCAATCCAACTTGCCGCCCTTGTCGCGCGAACCGGTATCCAGGCTCTTTTCTTTAGCAGTCTTCTCGAAGTCGCCGCCCTTCTTAAGATCGGCAACAATCGCTTTGGCATCCTCTTCTTTGGCCACCAAAATATGTTCGACCATGTATTCCGTGCTACCCAGTTCGGTTTTCATGCGCTCATATTCGGCTTTTAATGCATCATCTTTAATGGGGTTAACTTTGGCGTAATGCGCTTGCACGGCACGTGCCAAAATTTGTTGGCGAGCCAAATCAATTTGCGCTTGGTTCTTGGCTTCTTTGTCTAAACCATCGCGCGTGGCCATTTGCGAAATGAGTTCTAAGGCGACTAAGTTTTCACGCACGCTGCGGTCTAATTCAGGACCCGCGGCTTGACCTTGAGCCACTTGAGCTTCGGTAACCAGCGCAATGCGTGCAGAGGGAATGGTGACACCATTCACCACCAAACGCTTGGTCGCTGCGGCCTTTGCGCTGTCCTTGGTTTTATCTGTAACTTGGTCGGCGTAGGAGAGTGTGAGTGCCAGAAGGCCGCCCACCAGTATCAATGACATTAGTGCCTGTTTCAATTTCATGTTGCTTCCTCTCGTTAAAAAATCAATCGGTACTACAAAATTAAGTTACGGCGCACTGGCGTTAATCACCAAGGCGTGAATGCGTTGCTGCATGAGTGGAGCCAATGCGTCGTACACCATGCGATGACGGGCTAGGCTAGGCTGATTGCGAAACGCTTCTGAGACAATTTTAATCTGGTAATGCCCACCACCACCAGCCGCCCCCACATGGCCTGCGTGATGATGGCTGTCATCCGTAATGTGTACCGATACCGGGTTCAGTACGGACAACCTAGTGCGCATTTCGTTCATTAGCGCATCACTCATCCTCTTTCTTCTCCAAATGTTTGGCTAACACCAAGCCTTGAGCCACTACAAATATCACCATCAAACCCAATAGGCCAAATAATTTGAATTGCACCCACACAGACTCTGGGTAATTAAAGGCCACATATAAATTTAGTACACCTAATGCGCTAAAAAACAAAGCCCAAGCCAAATTCAGTTGCCCCCATAGGGTATCGGGCAGATGCAATTCTTTGCCCATTAGGGCACGCATGGGGTTGCGATCAAACAATGCGGGCGCCAAGAACAAAATGCCGGCAAAAATCCAATATAAAACTGTGGGCTTCCAGCGGATAAATACCGTGGGTTCAATGCCCAAAATACCATGCTCTTTGGCCCATAGGGTTAACCCCCCAAACACCGTGATCACGCCCAAGCTAATCCAAGCGGCTGGTTCTACACGACGTTTGGTGACGAGCAACCCGCCAATTTGCACCACGCTGGCCACCATAGCCGTGGCGGTAGCCCAGTAAATACCGGCCCATTGGTAGGCCACAAAAAACAAAATGACCGGAAAAAGGTCGAACAGAAATCTCATAGCCTGCTATTGTCCTTGAATTAATAGGGATTTGTCCATGACGCCTGCGTGACAGAGTGTTTCAGGTGGGCCCCAAATCAGTTATAATAGCATTGGCAAAAATTCAATTTATTCAATGCAAAACATAGACTTACATAACCATTCTCGAATTTCAGACGGGCTATTAACCCCCACTGAACTGGTCGCCTTGGCGGCTAAAAACGGGGTCACCACGCTCGCATTAACCGATCACGACGATGTTGAGGGTCTGGCAGAGGCCCGTACGGCTGCTGCAGCGGTGGGTATCCGCCTCATTAATGGCGTAGAAATTTCGGTCACTTGGGGCAATCATACCCTGCATATTTTGGGGCTTAATATCGACTCCCTTCAGGCCGATTTGGTAAATGGGTTGCAAAGTGTTCGTCAAGGTCGATTGGAGCGCGCGCAACGCATTTCAGATGAATTGGCCAAGGGCGGTATTGAGGGGGCGCTAGCGGGCGCACTGCGTTATGCGGGCAACCCTAATATTGTGGCGCGCCCGCATTTTGCCCGTTATTTGGTGGAGCAGGGTGTGGCGCGTGATGTGCCTGCCGTATTTAAACGATTTTTGGTAAAAGGCAAAATGGGTTATGTAAAGCACCGCTGGGCCGATTTGGGCGATGCCGTGGCGTGGATTCGAGCCGCGGGGGGCGTGCCGGTTTTGGCACATCCGGGCCGCTATGAAGTGGGCCGCGCCTCTATGGATAATCTAATTGATGAATTTGTAGCAGCCGGCGGCCAAGGTCTTGAAGTGGTGACAGGTAGTCACACGCGCGAACAAGTGGAGCGTTTCGCAGCTCACGCGGCTAAGCGGCAGCTGTACGCCTCCCGCGGTTCCGACTACCACGGCCCTGGTGAGAGCTATTTTGAACCTGGCAAAATTCCACCATTGCCCTTACAGTGCATGCCCGTTTGGACGGCTTGGGGCGAGACCCAGATTCAATGATTTCGTTTGGCAGGAGAATTTAACCGTTATGTATCCCGATCGCGTGCTTTCAGGCATGCGCCCCACCGGCGCCATGCACCTTGGACATTTTCATGGGGTGTTAAAAAATTGGCTCAAAATTCAGCACGAACATGAGTGCTTGTTCATGGTGGCGGATTGGCACGCACTGACCACGCATTACGATGACCCCCAGGTCATTGAAAGCAATGTGTGGGACATGGTGATTGACTGGTTGGCGGCGGGTGTGGACCCCAATCAAGCCACGCTTTTTATACAATCGCGCGTACCCGAGCACGCCGAACTGAATTTACTGCTCTCCATGATGACCCCTTTGGGTTGGCTGGAACGTGTGCCTACTTACAAAGAGCAACAAGAAAAACTCACGGACAAAGACCTTTCTACCTATGGGTTTTTGGGTTACCCGTTACTGCAAGCGGCGGATATTTTAATTTATCGTGCCAACCGTGTGCCGGTGGGCGAAGACCAAGTGCCGCACATTGAGTTTACCCGCGAAGTGGCGCGTCGCTTTAACCACCTCTACGGCCGTGAGCCCGGTTTTGAAGAAAAAGCTATGCTCGCAGTAAAGAAGCTGGGCAATAAAATGGCCAAGCGCTATTTAGAATTGCGCACACGTTATAACGAGCAAGGGGATAATGAAGCCCTTGAAGCCGCGCGCGAATTATTAGGCGAGAGCCAAAACCTCACAGTAGCTGACCGCGAGCGCGTGTTTGGTTACTTGGAAGGTACGGGTAAAATGATTTTGGTGGAACCGCAGGCGTTGCTTACGGAATCCTCGCGCTTATTGGGGTTGGATGGGCAAAAAATGTCCAAGTCCTACAACAACACCATTGCCTTGCGTGATAACGAAGAAACCGTGACCAAGAAAATTCGCACCATGCCCACGGACCCGGCGCGGGTGCGCCGCACCGATCCGGGCGACCCCGCGCGCTGCCCGGTGTTCACTTTTCATAAAATTTACAGCACGGATAAAACATGCGAGTGGGTAACGCAAGGCTGCCAATCGGCGGGCATTGGTTGCTTAGAATGTAAGCAACCTGTGATTGACGCTATTTTGGCCGAGCTTAAACCCATGCAAGAAAAATCCCAAGAATATTTGGACGACCCTACCTTGGTGCGCAACATTATCGCCGACGGTGGCGAGAAGGCGCGCAAGCTGGCCGCTGACACATTGCGTGATGTGCGCGAAGCCATGGGCCTGTCGTATACATGAGCAACAGTCCCGACATTCTCGATGTTCCTATAGCCTCTCCCGTGGCGAGGGTTATGGGGCAGCCCTATGTAGGTTTGCCGCAAGATCTCTACATTCCGCCAGAAGCCCTGGAGGTGTTTTTAGAAAGCTTTGAGGGCCCGTTGGATTTATTGCTGTATTTAATCCGCAAAAACTCTCTCGACATCCTCAACATTCCCATGGCGGAATTGACGCGCCAATATATGGTTTATGTAGAAGCCATGCGCTCTGGACGGCTTGAATTGGCCGCTGAGTATTTGGTGATGGCAGCCGTGCTAATTGAAATTAAAGCACGCATGTTATTGCCGCGCCCACCTGCGTCCAGTGATGATGATGAAGGAGATCCGCGTGCCGCATTGATGCGCCGCCTATTGGAATATGAGCGCATTAAAATGGCCGCACAGTCGTTGGACGAACATCCACGTTTGGGGCGTGACTTTAATGTGGCGCAATCTTGGGTGGACGATACAGTGGGGCAACGCTTGCCCGATGTCACTCTACGTGATTTACAAGACGCCTGGGTGTTGGTATTGTCGCGCGCACGAATTAACAAACATCATCGCATTACCCGACAACAGCTGTCTGTGCGCGAACATATGACACGCATTTTAAAGCGACTACGCGATCAAGATTTTGTATCTTTTCATGACTTATTCGAGGAAGAGGTGTCGGTACCCGTGGCAGTGGTGAATTTTATTGCCATTTTGGAATTGGTTAAAGAGTCATTGGTGGCGGTGTCGCAGGCGGAAGCCTACGCACCCTTGTATTTGAGCTTGTCTGAGAAATCCCTGGAGTCTGTGTGATGAGTGCGTCCGAATTGCAAAACCCCGAACCCAAACGATTGCTAGAGGCGGCACTGCTGTCCAGTCAGGAACCTCTGTCTGTTGCGCAATTGCGAAAGCTGTTTGAGAACCCTGAGGAGGGTGAGCAGGTTCCGCAACTGTTAAATGAATTGCAGCAAGAGTGGGAGCCGCGTGGCGTGTCATTGGTTCAGGTGGCCAGTGGCTGGCGTTTTCAGACGCGCCCCGAGTGGCAAGAAAAAATCTCACGCATTAATCCGGACAAACCCCCACGTTATTCGCGTTCGGTGCTAGAGACCTTAGCCATCATTGCCTATCGTCAACCTGTTACACGCGGCGATATTGAAGACATTCGAGGCGTCACCGTCTCTACGCAAATTATTCGCACCCTTGAGGCGCGCGGTTGGGTGGAGGTGCTGGGTCATCGTGAAGCGCCAGGCCGCCCAGAATTATTGGGTACCACTAAACAGTTTTTAGATGACCTTAATCTGCGCACATTGGCCGAACTACCGCCCTTGATGGATTTACAGGAAGACTTTAATCAAGCGGCATTGACGCTACCTTTTGTGCCCGAGGCCGATGATGGCCAATTGCTGTTAGACGAGATTGAGGGCGACCATGATTCCAACCAACCAGAAGCTTCATAAGGTTCTGGCCCAATCGGGCCTGGGGTCGCGTCGCGATATGGAGGCCTTGATTGAGCGAGGCGAGGTGCGCGTGAATGGCGTAGTGGCTACCGTGGGGACGCGCATATCATCAGAAGATATGGTGGCCGTAGAAGGACGACGCGTGCGTCTGAATTTTTCTGAAGAAGCGCCACGCATCATGCTGTACCATAAACCCGAAGGTGAAATTGTTAGTCGCGACGACCCCGAAGGCCGTCCTTCCGTATTCGACGCCTTACCACGTGTAAAGGGTGCCAAATGGATTAGCATTGGCCGGCTCGATTTCAACAGCAGCGGCCTTCTCATTTTTACCACCAGCGGTGATTTGGCCAATCGTCTAACCCATCCCAGTTTTGAAGTGGAGCGTGAGTATGCCGTGCGCGTGGTGGGCGAATTAACCGAACAGCAATTAAAAGAATCCTGCCAAGAAATTATGTTGGATGATGGGCCGGCGCATTTTGAGCGCATTCGCGACAATGGCGGAGAGGGCACTAACCATTGGTATCAGGTGGTGTTGAAAGAGGGGCGCAACCGCGAAGTGCGCCGTATGTTTGAAGCCTTGCATTTAATGGTGGGGCGTTTAATGCGCGTGCGTTTTGGCATGATCGATTTGCCACCACGCTTAAAGCGCGGTCAGTTTCTTGAGTTAGAACCCACGGCTGTGAATCAAGTTTTGAAATGGGCTGAAATGGAGCCCATGCATACTCCGCAGCGCCGTCCCACACGAGACGGTCGTGCCAACACCCCAGGGTCTGTGCGCAAATCCTCCACCGTGCGTAAGGCGCCCACTACGCGCGAGGGTGCTGCTCGCGCAGAGGCGCGCAATGCAGCGCGCGCTGATGCCCGAGGCAGTCGCGGTGATGCGCGCAGTACAGCACGTGGATCTGCACGTGACGCACCAACCGCTACCAAAACCCAAGGAAGGACTGCGGCTCCAACGCGCAAAACGCGGGGCACGGCAGAAGCGCCTACAAGAGTGAGAACCGCGGGACGCGTGCAGAGCAAAACCAGCGCGCCCGCATCGCGTGCGCCTTCAACTCGCGCCACCCCTCAGAGAAGGTCTTCGCGGCGCACTACAAAAACATAACTATCCCCGCCAGGCAAATCCAGCCACACAAAAGGAATGTCCGGAAAGGCCGCTTCTAGCACAGCCCGTTGATGGCCAATTTCCACCACCAGCAAGCCTTCTGCATTCAAAAATTCCGGCGCGTCGGCGATCAGTCGGCGCACATGGTCCAATCCATCCGCGCCGCTGGCCAAGGCCATCTCAGGTTCGCTGCGGTATTCATTGGGCAGCTCGGCCATGGCTTTGGCATCCACGTAAGGCGGATTGGAGATGATTAAATCGTATGCGCCATGGGTCAAGCCTTCAAATAAATTGCCCTGCATGAGATGAATTTGGTTACTCAATTGGTAGTCCGCTACATTTTTTGCAGCAACGGATAGTGCGTCTGCAGATAAATCAACGGCGTCCACGCGCGCGGCGGGGCATTTTAAGGCCAGTAAAATAGCCAGCGACCCACCGCCGGTACAAATATCCGCCACGCGGGTCAGCACTTCAAAATCTGGAATCCACGCATCCAACCCACCGTCCAGGGCATCGGCAATAAATGAGCGCGGTACGATGACGCGTGCGTCCACATAAAAACGGAAGGGGCCTAACCAAGCCTCTTGGGTAATGTAGGCCGCGGGCACACGTTCTTCCACGCGCCGACGTACCAAACCCAATGCGCGCTGACGTTCTTCAGGCATCAAGCGGGCATCCAGCCAGAGTGCGCGTTGATCAAGTGGAAGTTGCAATGCGTGCAGCACCAAGTAGCTGGCTTCTTCCACAGGGCCTGGGTAGCCGTGACCAAAAAATAGTTTTGCAGACTCAAAGGTGGTGACGGAAAAGCGAATGAGGTCTCGCACCGTGAGGAGTTGCACAGCTGCGTTTTCCCAAGCAAACGCAGTTTCTGTTGCTGGGGTCAGACCCCGATTTGTACTCATGAAACGCGCCCTTTGGGGTCTGACCCCTGGGGGGGTCTGACCCCATTGTCCAGTAGGCGCTGCAAGATGCCTTGGTAGATGCGTGAGAGCGGTGCAATGTCCGCCACGGCTACGCATTCGTTGAGTTGATGAATAGAGGCGTTGCGTGGACCCAGCTCTACCACTTCAGGGCAGAGAGTGCTGAGAAAACGTCCGTCGGATGTGCCGCCGGTGGTGGAAACCTCTGGCGTGATGCCCAGCACGTCTTTAATCGTGGCGCTTACTGCTTGTACTAATTTTCCGCGTGGAGTCAGGAAAGGGATGGCGCCCAATTCCCAATGGAGTTCAAACGTCAGTCCATGGCGCGTTAATAGCGCTTCCGTGCGCTCACGCAACGAGGCTTCGCTGCTGGCGGTAGAAAAACGGAAATTAAAGGTGAGGGTTAGTTCACCAGGGATGACGTTGCCGGCGCCGGTACCGCCGTGAATATTAGACACTTGAAAAGTGGTGGCCGGAAAGTCTTCGCCCGCGCTGTCCCATATGGTTTGCGACAGCTCACTCAAGGCCGGCGCCACTTCATGAATGGGGTTACGTGCCAGATGGGGATAGGCCACATGGCCTTGGGTACCGCGCACGGTTAACACGCCCGACAGTGAACCGCGCCGCCCGTTCTTAATGGTGTCACCCAAACGTTCTACGGCGGTGGGTTCGCCCACCACACAAAAATCAGGGGTCTGACCCCTTTCCCTCAGCCAGGCCACCACGCGCGCAGTGCCATCCACGGCAGGGCCTTCTTCATCAGACGTGAGCAGCAGGGCAATAGAGCCGGGAGCCGTGGGGTTGGCTGATATAAAATCTTCAATGGCGGTGACAAATGCGGCCAGCGAGGTTTTCATATCCGCAGCTCCCCGCCCATATAGCAAACCATCACGTATTTCGGGTGCGAAGGGGGGCGAGATCCAGCCACTTTCAGGGCCTGTGGGCACCACATCCGTGTGGCCAGCAAAAACCACCAAAGGGGCTGTGTTGCCGCGCCGTAACCAGAGGTTCGATACGGCACCAAAGGGTAGGGGTGTGGCTGTAAATCCCAAAGGGGTTAAGCGTGCGGCAATCAAGTCCTGACAGCCGCCGTCCTTAGGGGTAACGGAGGGTAGGCGGATCAGTTCTTGGGCAAGGCTTAATGTTTTGCTCATACACAGAGGTCCTAGGGTTTACTTCACAACATTATGCCGGATTCACCGGCCATGCTGCCGTCAGAATTAAAACGGCGCTCATGAAACCAGCCGCTGGCGTCCTTGCGTTGTAACAGCACCGTGGTGCTGCGTGTTCCGTAAACGTCATCCCGAATAAAGGCGGCTGAAATGAGCCGCTCGCGTTCTGGGTTTATACCGGTATCGGGCAACAACTCATCGGGGTAAGGTGTGGGGTTGGCCAAAATGTTCATTAAGGATGATGATAAGTGCATGAGAGTAGCGGGGTTATTTTCAGCGCGACCCTGTGGCGCACCCTGAGCGGCGCGTGCGGCTAACCATGCGGCCAGTTGTGTTTTACCAGCCACCACCTTGGGCCACGGCGTATCCAGCAGATGATTGCTGACGCCGTAAATACCGGGCGCTAATGGAATAAGGGTATCGGTGCGGCTTTCTAAACAATAAAAATGAGTGCCATCACCGGCCAATAAATTGAAGTCGTTGTATTGCGCGGCTTCTTGTTTGGGCTGCTGCAAATCTTCCAAGACGCTATGGATGCCCAATAAAAAGTTTCGCGTCAGATCTCCTCGTGTGCGGCGTTTTTGTTCAAACTGAGAAGGGTCGCGGTAGTTGGTGACGGCAGAAAAGCGACCTTGGCGCGTCACCCCCAACCAAGTGCCCTCGGCTTGCAAGTCGCGCCCAGCCAAAATATCGGGAGCATCCTTCCAAAAAGCCACAGGCGCTGTGGGGCGTGCGTGAAATTCATCGCGATTGGCCACCACCACCAATGAAAATTCGGGGTCAGACCCCAAAGCCATAAGAATTAGGCACACAGGTTAGTCGCCGCGCAACAACTCGTTAATGCTGGTTTTGGCGCGCGTTTTGGCATCCACTTTTTTAACAATCACGGCGCAATACAAACTGTATTGGCCATTGGCCGCTGGCAAGTTTCCTGACACCACCACAGAGCCCGGGGGGATGTAGCCGTAGGTGACGCTGCCGGTTTCGCGGTCGTAAATTTTAGTGCTCTGACCTATATACACGCCCATGGAAATGACGGAGCCTTCCCCTACAATAACGCCTTCCACCACTTCAGAGCGCGCACCTATAAAGCAATTATCTTCAATAATGGTGGGGTTGGCTTGCACGGGTTCTAACACACCGCCAATACCCACGCCGCCCGAGAGATGCACATTACGACCAATTTGTGCACAAGAGCCCACAGTGGCCCAGGTGTCCACCATGGTGGCTTCATCCACGTAGGCGCCAATGTTTACATAGGAGGGCATCAGCACCACATTGCGCGCAATAAAACTGCCGCGTCGTGCGGTGGCCGGTGGTACCACGCGAAACCCACCGGCATTAAAATCTTCTGCGCTGTAGCCTGCAAACTTACTCTCTACTTTGTCCCAATAATGAGTAAATCCGCCCTCCATTAGGCGGTTGTCCGTAAGTCTGAAGGACAGCAATACCGCTTTTTTAATCCATTGGTGCGTGATCCATTCGCCGTTTATTTTTTCAGCCACGCGCAGCTGTCCGGCATCAAGGCCATCCAAGACCTCATTCACGGCTGCACGCAAGGTGGCGGGGGCGTTGGCGGGGGAGAGTGTGGCGCGCTCTTCAAAGGCGCTGTCGATTAAAGCTTGTAAGGCGTTCATTAGGCTTTTTCCTGCAGTGAGGTAATGAGGTTAACCAATCGTTTGGCCGCTTCAAGGGTTTCTTCAAGGCTGCCCACCAAGGCTATACGAATTCTATCCTGTCCCGGGTTGAGGCGATGGGCTGTGCGCGCCAATAGGCTGCCGGGTAATACCGCCACTGCCGCGCTTGAGAGCAGCAGGCGAGAAAACTCCGTATCCGCCATGGGTGTTTTGGCCCAATAATAAAAACCGGCCTCGGGTTTTTCCAACGGCATCACCGGATGAACAATCTCATAAAAGGCGGACATTTTTTCACGGTACAGACGTCGGTTTTCTACAACATGCGTTTCATCAGACCAGGCCGCGATACTGGCCGCCTGTATGGCTGGATTCATGGCGCTACCGTGATAGGTGCGATAAAGGGCAAAGCCTTGAATGAGGTTGCGATCCCCCGCCGCGAAGGCCGAGCGCATACCGGGCACGTTAGAGCGCTTCGACAGGCTGCCCATGGACACCAAGCGAGAATAGCCTTTGCGCCCCAAGAGCTGTGCCGCTTGTAACGAGCCCAGAGGTGGATGGGCTTCGTCATGGTAAATTTCCGAATAACATTCATCGCTGATAATCGAAAAGTTAAAGCGATCGGCCAATTCAAATAGAACTTTCCATTCGTCCAAGGTCATGACGCCGCCCGTGGGGTTACCGGGCGAGCACGTAAACACCACCTGAGTGCGCTTCCAAATGTCTTCTGGCACGCTTGCGTAATCCACACGGAAACCTTGTGCGGGATCAGCGTTAACAAAGTGGGGCTGCGCTCCAGCCAGCAGGGCGGCTCCTTCGTATATTTGGTAAAACGGATTGGGGCACACCGCAATGGCTTGTGGCATGTCTGGGTTGATGAGTACTTGAGTGAGCGAGAAGAGCGCCTCACGACTGCCCAAGGTGGGCAGCACTTCGCAGGCGGCATCAACTGCCTCTAAGCCATAACGCCGTTTAATCCAATCAGCGATTGCCTGGCGCAGTTCCGTGCTACCCAATGTGGCGGGGTAATGAGAGAGCCCCGCTAGGTTTTGGTTTAGGGCCTTTTGAATAAAAGCGGGAGTGGGGTGACGCGGTTCACCCACAGATAAGGAAATGAGCGGTAAGGCGGGGTTTGGTGTAATGCCCTGCATCAGCGCGCGCAGGCGTTCAAAAGGATAGGGCTGAAGACGTTCTAAGCGCGGATTCATGAGTTAGCTTCCGCTGGGGGATTCGCGGTTAAACCCCAGAGGGGGCAAGGTGAGGGCGCTGTTGGTCCAGTTGGGCGAGCGATGCTCCACCACTACTTGGGTGTATATGCCGCCACGTACATTCCAGCGCGCCTGTAGCCGCATAAAACGAGGATTTAACGCACTAACCAAATCCTCTAGAATATGGTTGGTGATAGCTTCATGAAAAGCCCCTTCGTCGCGGTAAGACCAGAGGTAGAGCTTGAGGCTTTTAAGCTCTACATTCTGCTGATCGGCCACGTAGTCCAAAGTTAGCCAAGCAAAATCGGGCTGGCCGGTTTTAGGACAGAGGCAGGTGAACTCGGGCATTTCCATATGAATCAAGTAGTCACGCCCAGGATAGGGGTTGGGGAAGGTCTCTAGATTGCGGTTTGGTTGCAGAGCCATTGGGGACTTGTCCTAATATCGGGTAAAATCGAGCTATTCTAAACTTCTTTTAATCATCTGGCGCTCAATTGCATCTTAAACATATCAAACTAGCAGGCTTCAAGTCTTTCGCGGAACCCACTCAAATACCCGTACCCGGTCAATTGGTGGGGGTCGTGGGCCCCAACGGTTGCGGTAAATCCAATGTGATCGACGCCGTACGTTGGGTATTGGGCGAGTCACAGGCCAAGCATTTGCGTGGCGAAACCTTGCAAGACGTCATCTTTGGGGGTACCGCAGAGCGCAAGGCCTTGGGTCGCGCCAGCGTCGAGCTGGTGTTTGATAACAGTGACGGTCGCGCCCCAGGTCAGTGGGCGGCCTACGCCGAACTGGCGGTACGAAGGGTTTTGGCCCGCGATGGCGTTTCCAGCTACTACATTAATAATACCCACGTGCGCCGGCGTGACGTACAAGACATGTTTATGGGTACCGGCTTAGGCCCACGTGCCTACGCCATTATCGAGCAAGGCATGATTTCGCGCATCGTGGAATCAAAACCAGAAGAAATCCGTGTTTTTTTAGAAGAGGCGGCGGGCATTTCTCGTTATAAAGAGCGACGCCGCGAAACCGAGCTGCGCTTAAATGATACCCGCGGTCATTTGTCCCGCACCAGCGATATTCGCCTAGAGCTTGGCAATCAAATTGAAAAATTAGAAGGCCAGGCTGTGGTTGCTCAACAGTACCGTGAATTTCAAGCCCAACTCCTAGAAGCGCAAAACTTATTGTTATTATCGCGTAAGCGTGATGCCGAAGCAGCCCGTGCACGCGCGCAGCGTGAGCTGGAAAAAATTCAAATTGAATTAGAAGCCGAAATTGCGCGCATGCGCGAAGTGGAAAGTTCTATTGAATTGCAACGCCAGCAGCATTACGTTTTAAGCGATGCGCTTAATCTGGCCCAAGGCGTGGTATATCAGGCCAATAGTGAAGTAACCCGCATTGAAAACCAATTACAAACATTGCGCGCCGAGCGCCGTCGTCTGGAAGGCGAGACTGCTGCCTTGCGCCAAGAAATTGCCGCTGATGAGGCCGGTCTACAAGCAGACCAAGGCGCGTTAATTCAACATAAAAGCGAGCAAGCGCGCGCGCAAGAATTGGTACGGGTGGGTACATTGCGTGTGGCGCAGGAACAAGAAGCCTTACCGCGCACAGAGGGCATGGCTGCTGAGCGACGTCAGGCCTTAGACGAACTGCGTCAAACACAAGGTCAATTAGAAAGCATCTTGGGTGTGGCGCGCGCCGGGCAGGCCAATGCAGAACGCCTGTTGGTACAACTATCCGAACGTGGGGCACGACTAAAGGATGAGCAGAGCCGCATGGTGGCGCCCGACAGTCAGCAATTGGCTTTGCAAGACGCTGATCTGAGCGAGCGGCAAGTGCGAGGCACTGCGTTAAATGCAGCGCAACAAGCCTTAGCAGCGCGTGTAAAACAATTTGAGGTGGAAACCAGCGCAGCACGCAGCCATGCAGAGGCCATGCGCCATGAAGCAGCGCGCATTGAAGCTGAGCTTAATGCATTGGTGGCATTGCAATCTAAACTGTCGGTGAATGAGCGCGCACGCGAACTGGTTAACCAACATGGTTTGGCTAAGCTGCCTGTTTTTTGGCAAGGTATTGAAGTGCGTGCGGGTTGGGAGTTGGCCGTAGAAGCTGCTTTGGGGCAGCGTTTAAACGCTTTCCGTATAGAGGGCTTTGAAGCGGTCTCAAAATGGACCAAGGATGAGATGCCGGCCGGTGTGGCACTTTTTTCAGCGCAATCCGCCGCGCCACACAGCAAGGCCGTCTTGCCTACACTGCCCGGTAACCCTGTAGCGTTGAGCGATTTGGTCACCATTCGAACCACTGCCTGCGAAGGGGCCTTAAGCGCGTGGATGAGTAATGTGTGGTGCGTGGATAACTTGGCCAACGCTATTTCCAGTATGAACCGCTTGCCTGAGGGGGTTACGTTAGTGACGCCTGAAGGGCATCGCGTCACCCACGAAGCGGTGTTGTTCTTTACGCCACAAGGCGAATCCCATGGGGCGCTGACACGTGCTCGTGAAATTGAAGAGCATCGTGTGGCCCTGGCAGAACTTGGGCGGAACGTGGCTCACGCGGAAGATCTGCATCACCAAGCAGAATTAGCGCTGACCCAATGTCGCGAAGACCTAAACCATGCTCAACGTGAAGGCCGCGAAGCGGAAGCCGCGCGTCATGCAGTGGAAGTGGACCGTACACGTTTGGCGGGTGAATTAAACCGCTATCAACAGCGCAGCGAACAAATTACCGCTGAGTTGAGTGAACTAGCGCAGCAGTTGGGCGCCGAACAAGCGGTGTTGCAAGCAGCCAAAGATAGCCAGACCCAAACTGGCGCTCAACTAACAGAACGCGCCAAGCAATTGGAAGTGGCTCAAACTGCCTGGGGCGAGGCTGATCGCACGCGCGATGCAGCGCGCACCTCCTTGCAGTCTTCTGAGCGCAGCTTGCAAGAAGCAATCTACTTAGAAAAAACCGCTTCTGCCGCCATTACCCATGTGAAAACCCAGCAGCAGGCGGCAGAGCAACGCCTCGAGCAACGGCGCCCGCGCTTAGTTAAACTGATTGCCGATTTAGAACAGTGCACAGAAGATAACCTGGCTGCGTTGTTGCAAAACGCCTTGGGTGCGCGTGCGCAAGCCGAATCCGCGCTTACAGATGCGCGAGTTACTCTTGATAATGCTGGGGCTGCACTGCGCGAGCAAGAAGAAAAACGCTTGCAGATTGAGCAAGGCCTAGAGCCTTTGCGCAACCGCATGGGTGATGTGCGACTAAAAGAACAAGAAGCCCGCTTGAATGTGGAGCGCGCCACAGAAACCCTATTAGAAAACCATGCCGATGAAGTGGCGTTAACCCTGTTGATGGAAAAGGGCACGCGTACCAGTACGTTGCAGGCTGAAATAAACCAGCTGACCCAAGACATTGAAGCATTGGGCGCTGTTAATTTGGCCGCCTTGGCAGAACTAGAAGCATCGCGCGAACGTAAGAATTGGCTGGATGCACAAACGGCTGATTTAGAAGCAGCTGTGGCCACGCTTGAAGAAGCGATGCATAAGATTGATCGTGAAACCCGCGAGCAACTCAAAGAAACCTTTGAACGTGTTAACGCCAGCTTTAGCACGCTGTTTCCCACGCTCTTTGGTGGCGGACATGCACGTATTGAATTAACGGGCGATGAGATACTGGATGCCGGGGTGCAGATTATCGCGCAACCACCCGGCAAAAAAACCACCTCCATTCATTTGCTGTCTGGTGGTGAAAAAGCATTGACCGCGTTGTCGTTGGTGTTTGCTTTGTTCCAATTAAACCCAGCACCCTTCTGCTTGCTGGACGAAGTGGATGCGCCGTTGGATGACGCTAACACCGAACGCTTTGTTCGTTTGGTGAAAAAAATGTCGGAACAAACCCAATTCCTATTCATTACCCACAATAAGATCGCGATGGAAATGGCTCAGCAGTTGGTGGGCATTACTATGGCCGAATCAGGTGTGTCACGCATGGTGGCTGTGGATATTGAAGAGGCCATTCGTTTGACGGAGATTGTTGCTGCCTGATAGGGAGGATGTAGGGTAATGAGCGATCTACAAACCAATTTGGTGTTGCTGGGTGCGGTATTGATTGTGGGTATTTTTGTGCTAACCCGAATTCAAGAATACCGTTACCGGCGTATGGCCAATCAGCTGTTACCTGAAAACTCCCAAGATGCATTAATGGGTGAGATCAAAGACGGCCTGCCTCATGAGCCCGGTTTGGGGTCAGACCCCAATTCGGGGTCTGACCCCTCGGAGCGCGCGCCTGTTAATAAAGACGTGGAGTTCGGCGTTACATTTAACGCCACTGAGGGCGTCAGTGCCGAAGTGCTGTGGAAAACGCTAAACGCCAGCGCCTTGGCCACGCGCAACATTCGTTGGGTGGGTTATGACAGCACTTTGGACCGCTGGTTGCCTATATACGGCCCGGCCGTCAAGCGCTTTAATCGATTAGGCGCCACCTTGCAACTTTCCAGTCGTGCGGGTCCTGTAACTGCCGTCCAATTAACACGTTTTGTCGATGAAATGAATAGCGTGGCCCATCAATTAGGGTTGACCTGTGAAGCGGGTAATACCACTGTCGCACTGGTATCCGCGGATACATTAGAACGTTTTTGTGCACGTGTGGATGTGTTGATTGGCATTAATGTGGTGTTTGAAGAAGGTGCTGCGCAAACCGCCCATGCCATTCGTCTGGCCACCGAGGCCGAAGGGCTGATCTTAGCTGATGACGGTATGTTTCATGCACGAGACGCACAAGGGCAAGACCGCTTTACGCTGTCCAACCGTGATGGCCGCCCCTTTATTGATATTGAAAACGATGCCACCTCCGTATCCGGAATCACGTTGTTATTGGATGTGCCTGCCGTAGTCGATGGCGCTGGCACATTGGGCGACATGTTTGAGCTGGCGGGACGATTGGCCGCAACCTTAGGCGGCAGTCGCGTGGACGACAACGGTGTGGTATTGGGTGTGCGCCAGATGGAGCTGATTGCCAAACAATTAACAGAGCTTGGCTCAGACATGGAAAGTTACGGCATTCCTGCAGGCAGCCCTTTGGCGCTGCGCCTCTTCTCCCATTAGTCGTGACCGACCTCTCTGCTCGCGCCCGTACTCTGCGTGAGGTATTGGCGCTTCATAATTACCGATACCATGTATTGGATGACCCCACCATACCCGATGCGCAGTACGATGCGCTGTATCAAGAACTGCAACAACTCGAAACCCTACACCCTGAACTCTTAACCGCCGATTCCCCTACGCAACGGGTGGGGGCGCACGCTCGTCCGGGTTTTACTCAAGTCACGCATCGTATACCCATGCTGTCGCTCAACAACGGGTTTTTAAATAGCGAGATTGAGGCTTTTGATCGGCGCGCTCGAGAATCCTTGGGCGTTGATTGTGTAGAGTATGCCTGTGAGCCCAAGTTTGATGGGCTGGCGGTAAGTTTGACGTATGAGAAAGGTCTGTTGGTGCAAGGCAGTACCCGAGGAGACGGTGAAACGGGCGAAGAAGTGACGGCCAACTTGCGCACCTTGCATACCATTCCCCTGAGTTTGCCCATCAAAAACCCACCCGAGCGCTTGGAAGTGCGTGGTGAAGTGTTGATGCAGAAGGCCGATTTTGAGGCATTGAATATTGCGCAGAAAGCGCGCGGTGAAAAGATTTTTGTGAATCCACGCAATGCTGCAGCGGGTACCCTGCGCCAACTGGACCCGGCCCTCACGGCGCGCCGTCCGCTATCATTCTTTGCTTATGGGGTAGGTGCGCTGGAAGGCTTTGCATTACCCGCCACGCAGGGTGCGCTGATGGCGCAATTGGCGCTACTGCATTTTCCGGTGGCCGCAGAATGCGCATTGGTGAGCGGAGTGGAAGGCTTGCTGGCTTATTTTAAGCGCATTCAGAATGCCCGCGCAGCGTTGCCCTACGACATTGATGGCGTGGTGTATAAGGTGAATGATTTTGCCCAACAAGCCAGATTAGGCTTTGTGTCGCGCGCACCGCGTTTTGCCCTAGCGCATAAATTTCCTGCCGAAGAAGCGCTTACTGAAATTATGGAGATTGATGTGCAGGTGGGGCGCACCGGAACCATTACACCGGTAGCGCGTTTGAAGCCGGTATTTGTGGGCGGCGTGACGGTAACCAACGCCACCTTGCATAACGAAGATGAAGTGCGGCGCAAAGATGTGCATGTAGGAGACACGGTTTGGGTGCGTCGTGCCGGGGATGTGATTCCGGAGGTGGTGTCTGTGGAGCTGGGGCAGCGGCCCGTGCACGCGCACGCTTTTGTCATGCCCACTCATTGTCCAGTGTGCGGCAGTCAGGTGATTCGTGAAGAGGGTGAATCTGCCAGTCGTTGCAGTGGCGGATTATTTTGTCCAGCACAGCGTAAAGAAGCGTTACTGCACTTTGCTCACCGGCGCGCTATGGATATTGAAGGCCTGGGAGATAAGCGTGTGGATCAATTGGTGGATGGGGGTTGGGTGCATTCCTCTGCCGACTTGTATGGGTTGACTATGGAGCAGCTCTCTCAACTGCCCTTGATGGGAGAAAAGTCTGCAGAAAATCTGATAGCGGCCATTCAACGCAGCCGCACCACCACCTTGGCCCGTTTTATTTTTTCTTTAGGCATTCGCAATGTGGGGGAAGCTACGGCGCGCGATTTGGCTCGTCAGTTTGGTGACTTAGCACCACTCATGAGCGCTTCTACTGAAGATTTGCTGCAGGTGCCGGATGTGGGGCCAGTGGTGGCGCAATCTATTCATGATTTTTTTGCTGAGGGGCATAATCGTGAAGTGATTGAGCGCCTACAGCAACAAGGCGTTCATTGGCCTATACATGAGGCTTCTAGCACGCTGCCTTTAAGTGGTAAAACCTTTGTACTCACTGGAACTTTGCCTCATTTGAGTCGGGATGAGGCGCGCGCTAGAATTGAGGTTTTGGGGGGTAAGGTGGCTGGTAGTGTATCGGCCAAAACCCATTACGTGGTGGCGGGCAGTGAAGCCGGTAGCAAATTAGAGCGAGCACAAGCGCTGGGCGTGACAGTACTCGACGAAGCACAACTTCTTTTACTCCTTAAACAGGAACACTCGCCATCATGAAGCCGATTAAAAAAGCTGTATTTCCGGTCGCTGGTTTGGGCAGTCGTTTTTTGCCTGCCACCAAAGCCAGCCCTAAAGAAATGTTGCCTATTGTGGATAAGCCCCTTATCCAATATGCGGTGGAAGAGGCGGTGGCCGCAGGCATTACCGAGTTGATTTTTGTCACGGGTCGCGGTAAACGTGCCATTGAAGACCACTTTGATAAAGCGTATGAATTAGAGACGGAACTAGCCGCACGGGGACGCACACAACTGCTGGAGCAAGTACGTAATTTTTTACCGCCCGGTGTGAGTTGTGCATATGTGCGCCAGCCGGAAGCTTTAGGCTTGGGCCATGCTATTTTATGTGCCGCGCCTTTGGTGGGGGACGAGCCCTTCGCCATTTTGTTGGCGGATGATTTGGTGGATGCGGCAGTGCCTGTGCTGACACAAATGGTGGACCTCTATGAAGCCACCGGATCTTCTGTGCTGGGCGTGCAAAATGTGGCGCGCGAAGAAACCCGTCAATACGGTATTGTTAAAACGGCACTCACCCCTATGGGGCATCAAAAAATTGTCGGCATTGTAGAAAAACCGAAGCCCGAACTGGCCCCCTCCACTTTGGCTGTGGTGGGCCGATACTTATTGTCCCCTGCTATTTTTGATCACCTGCGCCATGTGCAGCCTGGTAGTGGCGGAGAGATTCAACTTACGGATGGCATTGCGGGTCTATTGGCAGAACAAGATGTATTGGCCTTACCCTTTGAGGGCGTGCGCTACGATTGTGGCAGCAAGTTGGGCTATTTGAAAGCCACGGTAACCTATGGCGTGCGCCATGATGAAGTGGGCGATGATTTTACTCAGTGGCTTATTCAATTTGGCAGGAATCCCCGTGGCGGTTAAACCAGTTTTGCGTATGGGCCATCCGCTGCTGTTGCAAGTGGCGGCACCGGTCACCCAATTTAATACCCCCGAACTGCATTCCCTGTTAGGGGACATGCGCGACACTATGGCGCACCTCGATGGCGCCGGACTGGCGGCGCCGCAAATTGGTGTGAGCTTACAAGTGGTGATTTTTGGTGTAGAAAGCAATCCGCGTTATCCGGATGCAGAAAAAGTCCCCTACACGGTTTTAATTAATCCCGTATTGACGCCATTGTCGGATGAAGAAGAAGAGGGCTGGGAAGGGTGCCTGTCTGTGCCGGGACTGCGCGGGCTGGTTCCGCGTTTTACAGCATTGCGTTACGTGGGGTCTGACCCCAAAGGGCAAATTATCGATCGCACCGTGACAGGGTTTCATGCCCGCGTGGTGCAACATGAGTGCGATCATTTAATGGGCATTCTCTACCCTATGCGCATTCGAGATTTCAGCACATTTAAATTTACCGACTGGTCTGACGACGATCAGTCAGCCGATTAATGATTACCTATCAGTGTGGAAGCCGGCCCCAAAATTGCCAAAGGGTATACCTAAGTGAGAGGGCTATGCTTCAAGCTCTTTTAGTAGGTCCTGTTTAAGCTGCTCGCGCCCGGTGGCAGATTCCACCGCTTTTCCTGCCAGTAAAAAAGTATCCTCTACCCGCTCGCCCAGGGTGTTGATGCGCGCGCCGCGCAAGTTAATGCCGTTGTTCACCAGCACGCGCGATACCCGGTACAGCAAACCGGGACGATCGCCTGCCACAATGGTCATGGGGCGCAAATGGTTGCGTTCGGGTTCGCCCACATGCACCATAAGTGGAATAGGAAAATGCTGCAGATGACGCGACAGGCGCACTTTTTGTGGGTTTTCCAAAGCGGCTTGGGTTTTAAGGCGCAGCTGTAATTCTTCTTCAATGCGCTTAATCACATTGCGGTAATGCTCTGATTCGCCGCTGCGATGAACAATCTGAAAGGTGTCCAATGCGTGTCCATCAAGCGTGGTGTGGATACGTGCTTCTTGTATGGTGTAGGCAATGCGATCAAAATAACCGCAGATGCGGGCAAACAAAGCCTCTTGATCGGGTGTGTAGATTAGAACCTGAATGCCTTCGCCCAATGGAGAAAGGCGCGCCCGCACGATAGGATTGTGGGCGGTGGTTAATCCTTGCAAGTTGCGCGCATGCCAGGCAATGTCTGGTGCATCATGGCGCTGAAAATACGACTCATCCACGGTTTTCCACAGGTTGATGTCTTGTTCCTTTGTCATGCCGTATTGGCGTAGGATAAGCAGCGCGGCGCTACGCTTTTCCTGAATAACCATGTTGGCATCGGGGCCTATCCCTTCTAGATGGCGTTGCGTAACGCGAAACAAGTCTTCCAATAATTTTGCTTTCCAAGCATTCCATACTTTGGGACTGGTGCCGCGTACATCGGCCACAGTAAGCAAGTAGAGTGCGGTGAGATGGCGCCCATCACCCATACGCTTGGCGAAAGTGGCAATCACCTCTGGGTCGGATAAATCTTGTTTTTGCGCGACCGCGGACATGTGCAAGTGATTGGCCACCAACCAAGCAACAAATTCACTATCCGCTTTTGATAAACCATGGCGGCGGCAAAAAGAGCGGGCATCAGACTGACCTAATGCGGAATGATCCCCGCCACGACCTTTGGCAATGTCATGGAATAAAGCAGCAAGGTAGAGTAAATCTACGCGATCGAATTCGCGCATTAATACTGAACAAAAAGGGAATTCGTGATCGTATTGCGGGATGGCGAAGCGACGAATGTTGCGCAATACACGCAGAATATGTTCATCCACTGTGTAGACGTGAAATAAGTCATGTTGCATTTGCCCCACAATGCGACCAAAGGCGGGAATGTAACGACCCAGCACGCCGTAATAATTCATGCGACGCAATACATCGGCGGTGCGCAAAGGCTGACGCAATATTTCCATGAAGCGTTGTTGGTTTTCAGGTTTGGCGCGAAAGGCTTCGTTAATGCGATTTTTGCCACGCCATACGGCACGCAAGGCCGCCGGTGTAAAGCCGCGCAGCTTGGGGTGATGCTGCAGCATTAAAAAACCTTCTAAGATTTGATCTGGGTCGCGATCGAACAGATCTTCAGGAACGGTGCTCAGCAAGTCTCCCTGCCGTTCAAAAAATTTATTATATGATTCGCGCTCAGTGGGTTCGCTGGCGTGAATGCGGGCGCTCAATTGTTCCATTAAGATGGTATTGAGCAGCAGCACCAATTTGGCGGTTTTGTAATAGGCCTGCATCAGCTCTTCGCTGGCGCGTCGTGTGCCCTGGTCGTGATAGCCCAGTTGTTGCGCCAAGGGCCCTTGTAAATCGAACAGCAGGCGGTCCTCACGGCGCCCTGCTAGGTAATGCAGACGAATACGCAAGTCTTGCAAGAAGCGCTGCAGTTGGCGCGCTTGCCGTACTTCTTTTTCGGTAATGAGTCCCGCCCCAGCCAATGCCGCCCAATTGGTTTCTAGTCCGGTGCCCCATGCCAACCACAGCACCGATTGCAAATCTCGGATGCCTCCTGGGCTTTCTTTTAGGTTGGGTTCTAAATTAAAAGCGGTGTCGTTATGTTTGAGGTGGCGTGCCCGTTGTTCATGTATTTTACCCAATACAAATTCCGGCAAATTAAGATGCTGCACCAATGCGATGCGTAGCCGCGCTATGGCCCCAATGCTGCCACTTAAGTGACGCACATCGGTAAGCGTGGTGGCAATAGTAAGATCTTGTTGTGCAACGCTCATGCATTCACTTAACGTGCGCACGCTATGCCCTACTTCTAAACCGATATCCCACAGCACGCCTATTAAACGTTCAATGCGTTGCGCTGTATCTGCGTTAGGCGTTTCGGGCATGAGCAGCAGCAAGTCAATATCAGAGTAGGGATAGAGTTCGCCTCGCCCATACCCCCCCACAGCCGCTAAGGCAGAGCGGGGGCTAAACCCGGAATCTATCCACAGTCTTTTAAGCACATCATCCACAGTGCGACGCCATTGGGACAGTAACTTGGCGGGCTGTGGGTTTTTGAGGTAGGCCTCCTTAAGCGTTTCGCGCGCCAAGGCCAGATGCTGACGTAGGGCTTTTACATCGACAGGAGTCACGGCGGTAATGGGCATCCTTCAGAGAGTGTCAGTACTTCAAAACCGTCATCGGTAACCAGGACTGTATGTTCCCATTGCGCCGAAAGGCTGTGATCGGCGGTTACAATGCTCCAACCATCGGCCAACTGGCGAATGTTTCGTCGACCGGCATTAATCATCGGTTCGATGGTGAAAATCATACCGGCTTTAAGGGCTAATCCGCTACCCCGACGACCATAATGCAAGACCTGCGGTTCTTCATGAAAGTTTCGCCCAATGCCGTGACCACAAAATTCACGCACCACGCTGAAGCCGGCGTTTTCTGCAAAGGTTTGAATGGCATGGCCCACGTCGCCCAAATGAGCACCGGCGCGCACCTCGCGAATGCCAATCCATAGGGATTCGAAGGTGATGGCGCATAGGCGTGCGGCCTGTTTGCTGGGTTCACCCACCATAAACATGCGGCTGGTGTCCCCATGAAAGCCGTCTTTGATGACCGTGATATCGATATTGACGATATCGCCATTTTTAAGCACCTTAGAACCGGGAATACCATGGCACACCTGGTGGTTAACCGAGGTGCAGATGGATTTGGGGTAAGGGGTATGCCCGGGAGGGCAGTAATTGAGCGGGGCGGGCACAGTACCCTGCACGTTCACCATGAATTCATGGCATAGGGCGTCTAAGGCCCCGGTGGTGATTCCGGCTTTTACGTGGGGGGCGATGAAATCGAGCACTTCAGAGCCCAAGCGACCCGCCACGCGCATGTGTTGAATTTCGTCCGCAGTCTTAATCAGGGATTTCATGAGCCTAAGCCGTTGTTAACTAACGGGCAAGTATAGCATCGCCTGGGGTCTGACCCCAGGTGTAACTTGTGTAAATGAGGGGTTCGCTGTTAGAATTGCGGGTTAGCATCATCCTGATTCATTTTAGGGCCGTGGCAACGTGGCCCATATACGCACCGGCCTGGTAAGACCAGGGTGTCCGCAATAGCGGGCCAATTGGGCCGGTGGAAGCTTAACCCTTATAAGGAGTTTCACCATGTCATCCGTTACTATGCGTCAAATGCTTGAAGCCGGAGTTCACTTCGGTCACCAAACCCGCTATTGGAACCCCAAGATGGCCCCGTATATTTTCGGCCATCGCAACAAAATCCATATTATTAATCTGGAAAAAACATTGCCCTTGTACCAAGAGGCCATGAAGTTTATTCGCCAACTCTCGGCCAATAAGGGGCATGTGCTGTTTGTAGGCACCAAGCGCCAAGCCCGCGAAATCGTGCGCGAAGAAGCCCTGCGCGCCGGATCACCTTTTGTGGACCACCGCTGGTTGGGTGGCATGCTGACTAATTTCAAGACCGTTAAGCAGTCTATTAAGCGCTTAAACGACTTAACCACCATGACCAATGACGGCTCCATGGACAAACTCTCTAAGAAAGAAGCGCTGAACTACCAACGTGAGCTGGAAAAGCTGGAGCGCAGCTTGGGCGGGATTAAAGAAATGAATGGCGTGCCCCAAGCCATGTTCGTGATTGATGTGGGATACCAAAAAAATGCCATCGTAGAAGCACGCAAGTTGGGTATTCCTATTATTGGCGTAGTGGACACCAACAACTCTATTGAAGGGGTGGATTACATTATCCCCGGTAACGATGATTCCACCCGCGCCATTCGGTTGTATGCCCGTGGTGTGGCCGATGCCATCTTAGAAGGACGTGCCCAAGCACTCACCGAAATCGCTAAGGAAGAAGAATTCGTTGAAGCAGAAGAGACGGCCGCTGAATAACTTTTAAACCCCCGGGAGACTGGGGACTTGTGGAGCATGGAAATGGCGGAAATTACCGCAGGAATGGTTAAAGAGCTTCGTGAACTGACGGGGTTGGGCATGATGGAGTGCAAACGCGCCCTAAGTGAATCCGGTGGCGATTTAAAAGCTGCTGAAGATTTGTTGCGCATTCGCAGCGGTGCCAAAGCCAGCAAAGCCGCAGGGCGTATTGCCGCCGAAGGCGTGGTGGCAGCACACGTGTCCACTGACGGCAAAGCAGGGGCCTTGGTGGAAGTGAATTGCGAAACAGACTTTGTGGCCAAAAACGAAGACTTTGTGGCGTTGGCCAAACAAGTGGCGGCGTTGGTGGTGCAACACTCTTTTACCGGTGTAGAGGCATTGTTGGCGACCTCATTGCCCAATGGCGATACGTTAGAAGATGCCCGCAAGGCGCTGGTGATGAAGTTGGGCGAAAACATCTCAGTGCGCCGTTTTGTGCGCTTTGATGCCCAGGGTCAGCTGGCACAATATCTGCACGGTTCTAAAATTGGCGTGATGGTGGACTTGGTGGGCGGGGATGAAGCGTTGGGCCGCGATTTGGCCATGCACATTGCCGCCAGCCGGCCCGTCTGCGTGTCAAAAGAAGATGTGCCTGCCGAATTATTGATCAAAGAGCGTGAAATTTACACCGCCCAAGCGGCTGAATCGGGCAAACCCGCCGATATCGTGGCGCGCATGGTGGAAGGCCGTATTGTGAAATATTTGGCCGAAGTGACATTGCAAGGTCAGCCTTTTGTTAAAGACCCCGACCAAACCGTAGAAAAGCTGTTGCAAGCGCGCAAGGCCACAGTACAGCGCTTCCACATGTTTATAGTGGGCGAAGGCATTGAGAAGAAAAAAGTTGAAGATTTTGCAGCGGAAGTAGCGGCCGCTGGTGCCGCTGCGGTGAACGCCTAAGCCCAGCACCATGAAACCCGCCTATCAGCGCATCCTCGTTAAGCTCTCTGGCGAAGCCTTGATGGGCGATGATGCTTATGGCATCAATCGCGCTACCATCGATCGTATTGTGACCGAGTTAACCGAAGTATCCCGTTTGGGTGTGCAGTTGGCGGTGGTGATTGGTGGCGGAAATATTTTTAGGGGCGTGGCCTTAGGGGCTGAAGGGATGGACCGCGCCACCGCCGACTATATGGGCATGTTGGCTACAGTGATGAATGCCTTGGCGTTGCAAGATGCCATGCGCCGCGTAGGGGTGGTGAGCCGCGTGCAATCAGCGCTACACGTGGACCAAGTGGCCGAACCCTATATTCGAGGCAAAGCCCTGCGTTATTTGGAAGAAGGGAAAGTGGTTATTTTTGCTGCAGGTACCGGCAACCCATTCTTCACTACGGACACCGCTGCTGCGTTGCGTGGTATGGAAATGAATGTTGAAGTCGTGCTTAAAGCCACCAAGGTGGACGGTGTTTATACTGCTGATCCCCACAAAGATGCACAAGCGACTCGTTACGAGCGCTTAACCTTTGAAGAAGCCATTGTTAACAATCTTAAAGTAATGGACGCCACGGCACTGACCTTGTGCCGCGATCAAAACCTACCTCTTTGTGTGTTTAGTATCTTCAAGTCCGGCGCGCTAAAACGTGTGGTGATGGGAGAGGCTGAAGGCACATTTGTCACAAACTGAGCAAGCAGGAGAGTACCCATGATTGCCGACGTTAAAAAATCAGCTGAACAAAAAATGCAAAAGTCCGTTGAAGCGCTTAAGAATGATTTGGGTAAGGTGCGCACCGGGCGCGCTCACGCCGGTTTGATTGACCATGTGATGGTGGATTATTACGGCACGCCCACAGCCATTAACCAAGTGGCGGGTGTTAACTTGATTGATGCACGCACGATTGGTGTTTCGCCTTACGAAAAGAAAATGGTACAGGCGATTGAAAAGGCTATTCGTGATGCGGATTTGGGCCTTAATCCCTCCAGTCAGGGCGATCTGATTCGTGTGCCCATGCCCTCTCTCACGGAAGAGCGTCGACGCGACCTCACCAAAGTGGTTCGCGCAGAAGCGGAGAGTGCCCGCGTGGCGGTGCGCAACATCCGGCGTGATGCCATAGCCCACCTTAAAGATTTATTGAAGAGCAAATCCATTTCGGAAGACGAAGATCATCGCGCCCAAGACGATATTCAGAAATTAACCGATAAGCATGTGAGCGAAATAGACAAACTCCTAACAGTGAAAGAAGCCGAGCTTATGGCGGTCTGATCTATTTGGCCTGCAGGAACCGGAACGAAGGGGGATTAAGGTGGCGTTACTGAAGAGTTCTACACTCGATATCCCGGAGACTCAAGCCATTCCGCGGCACATTGCCGTGATCATGGACGGCAATGGACGTTGGGCCAAGGCACGTTTTCTACCTCGCATTGCGGGGCATCGTCGCGGCGCTAAAGCTGTGCGCACGTTATTAGAAAACGCTGCAAAGTTGGGCGTGGAGTATGTCACCTTATTTGCCTTCAGTAGCGAAAACTGGCGCCGTCCTGCGGAAGAGGTGTCGCTCTTGATGCAGCTTTTTGTCAGTAGCCTCGAAAATGAGGTATCCCACCTGCACGACGCACAAATTCGTTTGAAAGTGATTGGCGATTTAGCCCCTCTGGGCGTTAAACTGCAGACCTTAATTCAAGACGCTGAAGCGCTCACGCAAAATAATAACCGCTTAACACTGACCATTGCTGCCAATTACGGCGGCCGCTGGGATATTTTACAAGCCACCAATGCGTGGTTGATAGCACATCCCGAGCGAGTGTCTGAAGGCATTGCTGAGGCCGATCTTACGCCATACCTGGCCATGGCCTACGCCCCCGAGCCGGATTTGTTTATTCGCAGTGGGGGCGAGCAACGCATCAGTAATTTTTTATTGTGGCAATTAGCCTACGCTGAGCTTTATTTTACCGATACATTGTGGCCCGATTTTGATGCAGATGCATTGAACCTGGCCGTCCTCTCCTACCAGCAGCGCGAGCGGCGTTTTGGCCGTACCAGCGAGCAACTTGCAACCACGCAATCTGCGGCGAGAACCTCCTAACCATTATGCTGCGTACCCGCTTAATAACCGCATTGGTGTTGTTGTTGGCATTGGGGGCGGCCCTATTTTGGGCGCCTGAATGGCTGTGGACGTTGTTGGTGTTGATGGTAGGGCTGGTGGCCAGTTGGGAATGGGCGGGTTTGGCGAAATTTCCTGGTGTCTCTCGCGTGTTTTATGTGTTCACCACGGCCGCATTGGCGGTGTCGTTATTTACTTTCATGCAGCCTAATGTGCAAGCCACCTTAATGGTGCTTTTTGTGATGTCCGCGCTATTTTGGTTATTGCTAGCCCCCCTGTGGCTGGCGCGTCAGTGGCGCGTGGAGCGCGCGTCGCGTTTGGCATTATGTGGCTGGGTGCTCATTATCCCCACAGGGTTTGCCCTAATTCAGTTGCGTTCCTTGGGTCCTTGGGTATTGCTGGCTGTGCTGAGTGTTATTTTTCTCTCCGACAGCGCCGCCTATTTTACTGGACGTGCTTTTGGTCGTCATAAATTAGCGCCCACCATTAGTCCTGGTAAAACATGGGAAGGCGTGGTGGGGGCGCTTGTAGCGGTGGCGATGTACGCCGTATGGTTGATGGTGAGCGTTGCACACGATAACCATGTATTGATGCTGGCGATGCAGGCCAGTGGCTGGGCTTTTGTGCCATGGGTTTTGCTGATAGCGGTGCTGGGCATTGAGGGCGATCTGTTTGAGTCGTGGATTAAACGCTGCGCCGATGCCAAAGATAGCGGACATTTATTACCCGGGCATGGCGGAGTTTTGGACCGCATTGATGCGCTCACGGCCACCCTACCACTGGCTGCCGCACTATTGATGCGAGTGAGCGCATGAGCATACAAAACCTGGCTATTTTGGGCGCCACCGGCGCCATCGGTTGCAACACCCTGGAAGTAGTGGCGTTGCACCCTGACCGTTATCGCATATTTGCACTCACGGCACATGGCAATGTGGCGCGTTTGCGCGAACAATGCCAGCGCTTTCAACCTCATTTTGCCGTGGTGGGCAGTGAGGCTGCGGCCGTTGAATTGCGTATCGGTCTAACAAGTGCCACCGAAGTGTTGTGGGGACCGGAGGCGTTAGAAGCTATGGCGCGTCACCCGGATGTGGATGTGGTCATGGCGGCCATTGTGGGGGCTGCAGGATTAGCGTCTACCTTGGCGGCGGCACTTGCGGGCAAACGCATTTTATTGGCCAATAAAGAGGCTTTGGTAATTGCCGGCGCCATTTTGATGGACGCCATCAAAACCAGTGGCGCTGTATTATTGCCAGTGGACAGCGAACATAACGCCGTATTCCAATCGCTGCCGCGCGAGCAGAGCGCAGGGTTGCACGCGTTGGGCGTTAAAAAAATTACCCTAACAGCCTCTGGCGGACCCTTCTTAAACCGACCCTTGTCAGATTTGGCGCTCGTGACAGCAGACGAAGCGTGCAAACATCCCAATTGGGTAATGGGACGAAAAATTTCGGTGGATTCAGCCACCATGATGAATAAGGGGCTTGAATTAATTGAAGCCTGTTGGTTGTTTAATGCTGCCCCTGCACAAATTGATATTGTGATTCATCCGCAAAGTATTATTCATTCTATGGTGGCCTATGCAGATGGTTCGGTGATTGCGCAATTGGGTTGCCCCGATATGCGCACCCCGATTGCCCATGCGTTGGCGTATCCCGAGCGCATCGAGTCCGGTGTGCCCGCATTGGATTTGGCTGCTGTGGGTTCGTTGCATTTTAAGGCCCTAGACTCAACACGTTTCCCCTGCGTGACCCTGGCTCGGCGTGCCATTAGCGAAGGCGGAACAGCACCGGCCATATTAAATGCAGCCAACGAAATAGCAGTGGCCGCCTTCCTTGGGGGCGAGTTGCGTTTTGATCAGATTCCGCGCGTGATTGAGGCGGTGATGGATGCCGTCTTCGTGGAAGAGGGTGCTACGCTAGCGGCTGTATTAGCGGCCGATGCTCATAGTCGTATTATCGCGCGCAGTGTTATCGAAGGAGTGGGAAGATGAGTGGAGTGGGTGGCAGCATGCAAACGTTGTTGGCGTTTTTAGGGGCCCTATTGCTCCTTATCGTGGTGCATGAGTGGGGACATTTTTGGGTAGCACGACGTGTGGGCGTGAAGGTGCTGCGTTTTTCTGTGGGTTTTGGCAAACCCTTATGGACCAAACGCCTTGGTGCCGATCAAACGGAGTTTGTGATTGCCGCTTTTCCCTTGGGTGGTTACGTCAAAATGCTTGATCAACGCGAAGCGCCTGTGGCGGCTGATGAATTACACCGCGCCTTTGATCAACAATCATTGGCCAAGCGTGTGGCTATTGTCAGTGCCGGCCCGTTGGCCAATTTTATTTTGGCGTTGCTGCTGTACTGGGGGCTTTATCTAAATGGCATACCAGGGCTTAAACCTTATGTGAACGCGCCTGCAGCAGAAACCATTGCCGCACAGTCTGGTTTTCAGTCGGGCGAGTTAATCGTTCGCTTTTCTGGGCATGAGGTGCGCAATTGGAGCGAATTGCAATTACACCTGGTTGATGCGCTGCTCAGCCATGAGCGGATTACGGTAGAAGCCATCGACCTCAACAATCATCTGATTGTCCATACTCTAGACCTATCCTCATTGGATAGTGGTGACGGTGAAAATCCCATAACCGAGCGAATTGGCCTTGTTCCATGGGATTTCCCCATAGCCCCCCAGGTGGGTCGTGTGCTACCCGATTCTCCGGCGACACGAGCAGGTCTGCGCGCAGGAGACCGCGTGATGTCTGTGGAGGGCGCCCCCTTGGCGTCATGGCAAGATTTTGTGCGGACGGTCCACAGCCACCCCAACCAAGCCTTACGCGTTCAAGTAAGCCATGATGGGGTACAGCGTGAGTTGAATCTAACCCCCGAGCTTTATACTGGAGAAAATGGCAAAACCGTGGGCAGGATTGGTGCCGCTCCAGAAATTGACCCAACCCTTGAGGCGCGTTTGGGCACTACGGTGCACTATGGTCTGTGGGGTGCATTAATGGAAGGCGGGCAGCAAACCTGGAAAATGACCCGACTTACCTTCAAAACCTTTGGCATGATGGTGGTGGGGCAGGCTTCTTGGAAAAACGTAGGAGGCCCGGTGCAGATTGCCAGTTATGCGGGCCAAAGTGCCAAAATGGGCCTAATTCCCTATCTTTCCTTCTTGGCTTTGATCAGTATTAGCTTGGGTGCGCTTAATTTGCTGCCGGTTCCCTTATTGGATGGGGGGTATTTGATGTATTATGTTGTGGAATTTATCAAAGGCAGCCCCGTTTCTGATCAGGTAATGGCAGTCACGCAACGGATCGGTTTGATGTTGCTCACTGCACTAATGGGTTTTGCGCTTTATAACGATATACACCGACTGATAACCAATTGACGGGCCCATGACCATTCGCGCATTTATAGCTGCTGGACTCCTTCTGCTCAGTACCGCCGCACTGGCCCTTTCTCCTTTTACCATTCGGGATATTCGGGTGGAAGGTGCGCAGCGCATTGAGGCAGGAACCATCTTTAGTTACTTGCCGCTCAAGGTGGGTGATGCCGTTACGGATGAGAAGGCCTCGGCAGCGCTTAAATCGCTGTATGACACCGGCTTTTTTTCTGATGTGCGTTTGGAGTCGGATCACGAGGTATTGGTGGTGATTGTGCAAGAACGCCCCGCCATATCCAAAATCGATATTAATGGCGCCAAAGAATTTAACAAAGAACAGTTAACTGAAGCGCTTAAATCCATTGGCTTGGCGGAAGCACGTATTTACGATAAATCACTCTTGGATAAAGCCGAGAAAGAACTCAAGCGACAGTATCTGAGCAAAGGGCGCTATTCAGCACAGGTCACGACCACCGTTACCCCCATGGAGCGTAATCGAGTCGCCCTCACATTTAACATCTCAGAAGGAGAGGTGGCCCGTATCAAGGAAATTAATATTGTGGGCGCCACGGTATTTAAAGAGAAGACGTTGTTAGATCAACTGCAACTCACGACTTCCAATTGGTTTACTTGGTACACCAAAAACGATCAATACTCTAAGCAAAAACTTTCAGGCGATTTAGAAACCGTGCGTGCCTACTATCAGAATCATGGCTATTTAGAATTTGCTGTAGATTCGACTCAAGTGTCCATTACGCCGGACAAGCAAGACATCTACATCACCGTTAATGTGGTGGAAGGTCAGCAATATAAAGTGTCTGATGTAAAGTTGGCCGGTCAATTTATCGTGCCCGAGGATGACCTTAAAAAACTGGTGACATTGAAATCCGGTGACACCTTCTCTCGTGAAAAAGTAACCAATTCCACCAAAGCTATTTCAGACCGCTTGGGTAACGAGGGTTATTCTTTTGCCAACATCAATGCCAATCCTGATATTAACAAAGAGGGGCGTACGGCGGCCTTCACTTTTGTGGTAGATCCGGGTCGGCGTGTGTATGTGCGCCACATCAATATATTCGGCAATGCCCGCACGCGCGATGAAGTGATTCGCCGTGAAGTTCGTCAAATGGAAGGGGGTTGGTATTCAATTGAATTGGTTAATCGATCCAAAGAGCGGATTAATCGTTTGGGTTTCTTCTCTGATGTAACCGTAGATAGCCCACCCGTGCCTGGCACCACCGACCAAGTGGATGTTAATTTCACGGTTGTAGAGCGGCAAACGGGATCCATCCAATTGGGGGCCGGTTACTCCTCTGCTGAAAAAGTGGTGCTGAGCACCAGCATTAGTCAAAATAATTTGTTTGGGAGCGGCAATTCGCTCACCTTGAGTGTGAATTCTGGCAGTATTTCGCGCACTTATGCGCTAACGTATTTCAACCCCTATTGGACAGAAGACGGTATTGGCCGCTCCTGGAGCGTGTATGACCGTACCATCAACACCACCTCGCTAACCGGCGTTAGCCCCTACATGACACGCACCATCGGTGGAGACATACATTTAAGCGTTCCCTTGAGCGAAACCAACGCCTATTCTTTTGGTATGGGGTATGAATCTACAGCCGTTACCGTGATCAGCAACAGTCCCATTCAATACCTAGATTTTGTGAATCAGTTTGGCGATGTGGCCAAAACCTTAAAAGCGGACGTGGGGTTTTCTCGCGATAGCCGTGACAGCATTCTCTACCCCACCAAGGGGTTGGACCAACGCTACAGCCTTGAGGTGGGGTTGCCCGGTGCCGATCTTAAATACTATCGCGCTACCATTAAAGAACAATTATTAACCCCCGTGGGCCACGATATCTCCTTGTCCTTCACCGGAAACTTGGGTTATGGCCATGGATACGCTGGCATGCCGTTACCCTTCTTTAAAAACTTCTTTGCCGGCGGCGTGGGTTCGGTGCGCGGTTATTACACCAGTAGCCTAGGACCTCACACTCAGACTATTGTGGGCAACACTCTTAATTTGGGCGGTACCGAAATGATTACCGGCAGTATGGAAGCACTGTTTCCTATGCCAGGCCTTAAAAACGACAAATCTTTTCGCTTGAGTACTTTTATTGATGCCGGTAATGTATATGGTAATGGGGGTGGCTTTAGCTTAGGCTTACTGCGTTACTCAGCGGGCGTTGGGTTATCTTGGTACTCTCCTATGGGCCCACTGACCTTTAGTTACGCGGTTCCCCTGCATGCTCAACCTTTGGATAATATTGAACGCCTGCAGTTCCAGATGGGCACTACTTTTTAAGTGAGTATGGTCATGAAAATTTTAAAACTATTTATTTCCCTAGCGCTAATTTTGGCGTTATTCCCTGCCATGGCGGGTGATCTGAAAGTGGGTTGGATTAATATCGAACGCATTTTCCGTGAAGCAGGTCCGGCCCAGAAAGCCACCAAAAAGCTGGAAAAAGAATTTGCTCAGCGTGATGGTGAGATACAGAAGCTGGGTAAACAAACCCGTGACTTACAGGCTCAATTAGATAAAGACGGCATGACCATGAGTGAGGCCGACCGCACCCGCAAGGAGCGCGATTTGGCCAACTTGAATCGCGACTTCCAGCGCATGCAGCGTGAGTTCCGCGAAGACCTCAACTCCCGTCGCAACGAAGAATTGGCCAGCATTCAAGAGCGCGCCAATAAAGTAATTAAAGAAATGGCCGAAGCCGAAAAATATGACTTAATCGTTTCTGACGCGATATATGCCAGTCCCAAAATCGATATTACGGAAAGGGTCTTGAAGGCATTGGCCGACAAGTAACCCCCTACCCATTGATTGGAAGCCATCAAACCCCATTCTTTACGTGACCTTGCTCGCTGCTGTGGCGGTGAGGTTGTGGGCGACGATGCCATCACCATTCAAGGAGTGGGCACCTTGGACGGGGCGGGCCCAACCGACATTGCTTTTCTCACCAACACACTCTATCGGGACCGACTGAAGTCCACACGTGCCGCAGCCGTTATTTTGGCCCCTGTAGATCGTGACGCCACGTCATTACCGCGCATCATTTCGCTTAACCCCTACGCCAGTTATGCCCGCATTGCCCAAGCGCTTTACCCGCAGTCTATTGCCACACCAGGCGTGCATGCCACGGCCGTTATCCATCCTTCCGTGCATATCCCCGCTAGCGCGCAGATCGGCCCGAACGTGGTGCTCGAAGAAGGGGTTATGCTGGGTGAGCGGGTGGTGATTGGCGCGGGCACCACGCTGGCTGACAACGTTTCCGTGGGTGCAGACTCATTACTCTACCCGCGCGTTACTGTTTACGCCGAATGCCAATTAGGTGAGCGATCTATCGTGCACTCAGGGGTCGTGATTGGCGCGGATGGGTTTGGCATGGCTTGGGACCAAGGGGCTTGGGTTAAGATTCCGCAAGTGGGGCGCGTGGTGATTGGATGCGACGTTGAAATTGGTGCCAATACCACCATTGATCGCGGCACCATTGAGGATACGGTTGTTGAAGACGGCGTTAAGCTCGATAATCAAATTCAGATTGCGCATAATTGCCGTATTGGAGCCCATACGGTTATTGCGGGTTGTGCGGGTCTGTCGGGCAGTACAAAGATTGGCCGCCATTGCCGCATTGGCGGTGGAGTAGGCATTGTGGGACATGTGGAGCTCTGTGACGGAGTCACTGTGTCGGGGTTCTCTCTGATTACCAAATCAATTACCCAGCCCGGTATATACACCTCATCCATACCCAGCGAACCCCATCGCAGTTGGTTAACCACCTTGGCACATTTACGTGCCTTGCCTGAATGGCTAAAGAGGCTCAAGATCGTAGAACAAGACCTAAAAAAAATTAAGAAGGGGACACCATGGCTGAAATGAACATTAATGAAATTATGCGATACCTGCCACATCGGTATCCTTTTTTGTTGGTAGACCGCGTATTGGATTACACGCCAGGCGACACCATTAAAGCTATCAAAAACGTCACCATGAATGAAGAATTCTTTCAGGGGCATTTCCCTGGGCATCCCGTCATGCCGGGCGTGCTGATTATTGAAGCCATGGCACAGGCCGCTGCACTCCTTACTTTTAAAACTGAAAATATAGAACCTCGTGGTCATGTGGTTACTTATTTTATCGGTATTGATAAAGCGCGCTTTAGAAACCCGGTATTTCCAGGAGACCAACTGATACTAGAAGCAAAGTTGCTGCGCCAGTCTTCGCGGATTTGGAAATACGAAACTTTTGCTACTGTAAACGGCAAACGAGCCGCTGAAGCCGTCTTGCTGTGCACGGAAAAAGCCATCGACGAATGATTCACGCTACTGCCATTATCCATCCCGGCGCTGTGCTAGCACCCGATGTTAGCGTGGGAGCCTATAGTATGATTGGTGAGCATGTGCGCGTGGGTGCCGGCACCACCATTGCTAATCACGTATGCATTTCAGGCCGCACCACCATTGGTCAGGGCAATCGGATATTTTCTTTTTGTGCGTTGGGCGGCGAGCCGCAAGATAAAAAATATCGTGGCCAAGATACCGCCCTTGAAATTGGCAATGACAACACCATTCGTGAATTCTGCACCTTCAATATTGGCACCGTAGAAGATACGGGTGTGACGCGCTTGGGGCACAGAAACTGGATGATGGCGTACGTGCATCTGGCACATGATTGCCAAGTGGGCAACGACACCATTTTTGCCAATAACGCCAGCCTAGCCGGCCATGCCACTGTGGGCGATTGGGCGATCATGGGCGGCTTCTCGGGCGTGCATCAATTCTGTCGCGTGGGAGAACATAGCTTTATTGGTATCTCGGCAGTTGTCACGCAAGATGTGCCGCCTTATGTCACCGTGGCGGGTAACCCTACCACCCCGTATGGCATCAATAGTGAAGGCCTGAAACGACGAGGGCTTCCCCCACAAGATATTGCCGCCATTAAGCAAGCCTACCGTAAGCTGTATCGCTCAGGACTCAGCCTGGAGGATGCGCGCCAAGAGATCGCCTTGATTGCCGCTGAATTTCCGTGCGTACAGATCTTGCTTGATTTTCTCTCCGGTTCTCAACGCGGCATTATGCGTTAATCATGCGCATTGGCGTAGTAGCGGGGGAAGCCTCGGGTGATGCTTTAGGCGCCAACCTCATCCGCGCCGTGCGCGCTCATTACCCACAAGCTGTTTTCGAAGGCGTGGCAGGCCCGCACATGATGGCATTGGGCGCACAATCTTTATTTCCTATGGAGGCGCTCTCGGTACGCGGTTATTGGGAAGTGTTGCGCTCCTTGCCGCATTTGCTGTTTATTCGCCGTCAACTCACTCAGTATTTTTTAAGCAATCCACCTGATTTATTCGTAGGGATTGACGCGCCGGATTTTAACCTGACTTTAGAAAAAAATCTTAAACTGGCGGGAATCCCCACCGTGCAGATGGTGGCGCCCACCGTATGGGCGTGGCGCGCCAATAGATTGCCTAAAATTCGTGAAGCGGTGACTGAATTACTCACCACGTTCCCCTTTGAGAAAGCCATATTTGAGCGTGCTGGAATTCCGGTTACCGATATTGGTCACCCTCTGGCACAGCAACTAGCCGCGCCTATAAGCCAAACCGGCGCACGTCAGCGTTTACAATTGGGCCGCGCAGCACCTGTTATTGCCTTGCTGCCGGGCAGCCGCATGTCAGAATTGGAGTTTCACGCGCAATTGTTTGTAGAAACTGCGGGCATACTGAAACGATATTTCAACGATGCGATATTTTTAGTGCCCCTAATTAACGCACAAACCCGCGCTGTTTTTGAAAGCGCCGTTCGTCGCAGCGGCCGTGATTCTAATATTAAAATTTTGCACGGTCAGGCCCACGATGTCCTGGCTGCCGCTGATGCCGCTCTAGTGGCCTCAGGCACTGCCACCTTAGAAGCGGCGTTATTAAAATGCCCGATGGTGGCAACCTACCGACTGTCCGCTTTTACCGCGTGGATTGTGCGGCGACGCAAAACCTCACAGTTTGTGGCGCTACCTAATATTATTTTAGACCGCGCCGTAGTACCCGAAATGATTCAAGAGGATGCCACACCCGAAATTTTAGCCGCTAAAATGGCTGAAGTAGTGACTAACCCAGTGTTGCGTTCGGCTATGTTAGAGGCTTTTGCAGAAGTGCAGCGTATGCTGTATCAGGACTCTGAGGCTTGCATTCTAGCCGGTATAGAGCGAGCCTTATCTCATGGGCGCTAACCCGGTCATTCGCCGCACTCATCCGCTAACATTGCCGACTGGCTTATTGTGCGGTGTTGATGAGGCCGGACGTGGCCCCATCGCGGGCCCGGTTTCTGCGGCCGCGGTTATCTTGCACCCCCAGCGACCGATTGTCGGATTGATGGATTCGAAGAAACTCAGCCCGCAACGACGCGATGCATTGGCTCTGCAAATTAGGGAGCAGGCGCATGCGTGGTGTGTGGCCTGGGCCTCTGTTGAGGAAATTGATGATTTGAATATTTTGCGCGCCTCCCTTCTGGCCATGCAGCGTGCTGTGAACGGGTTGTCTGTGCGTGCTGATGCTGTGTGGGTGGATGGTTTATATTGCCCTGAGGTAGGCATTCCCAGTGTTGCGGTGGTGGCGGGAGACGACCGTGTGGCCGCCATTCAAGCCGCCTCCATCTTGGCCAAGACAGAACGGGACGCACTGATGGTGCGCTTGGCAGAAGAATATCCTCAGTATGAGTTTGGTCGCCATAAGGGCTACCCCACGCCCGTCCATTTGCATCTGCTGCGCCAGTATGGGGCCTGCCCTCAGCACCGCCGCTCCTTCGCCCCCGTGGCTGCAACGCTGTGAAGACCATCTCCTCGCGCAGCAACCCATTGGTTAAATTGCTAATGCGTCTGCAATCTGCACGCGATCGGCATAAATTGGGCCAATCCGTGCTGGAAGGCATTCACTTGGTGCAGGCTTATGGCGCTGCCTATGGTGCGCCCGTGGCGTTGGCGGTAAGCCAGAGCGGAGCCCAGAAGCCAGAAATTAAGGCGTTGTTGGCCCAATTTAAAAATATCGAACCCTTGTTTTTGGAAGATGCTGTATTTGCCCAATGTGTGAGTGTGGCAACCCCAACGGGTATCGCGGCTGTGGTGAACGCGCCCGTCACCCCCTTAGCAACACCACCCATTGGTGCCTGCCTCATGCTAGAAGACATTCAAGACCCAGGTAACTTAGGGACTTTGCTTCGCTCAGCGGTGGCTTCTGGATTAAACCAAGTGCTGCTGTCGCCTGGTTGTGTTGATGCTTGGGCACCGCGTACTTTGCGCGCAGGGCAGGGCGCACAATTTTTGTTATCCGTGCATGAGGGGGTTAACCTGCTGGAGGTGGCCGCTGTTTATAAGGGCCGTATTCTGGCCGCGGTAGCGCAGGCTGAGCTGACTTACAGCGACGCCAATTTAACCGGTGTTGTGGCATTCTTAATTGGCAATGAAGGGGCCGGTCTTTCGCCTGCACTGCAATCCGTCGCTCACGAGATGGTGGGTATTCCCATGGCGGCAGGAGTGGAATCGCTGAATGCTGCTGTGGCCGGTTCTATTTTGATGTTTGAGCGCCAGCGTCAAATTAGGCAAATTAGGGGTCAGACCCCCGGGGGGGTCAGACCCCCGGGGGGGTCTGACCCCTAAGTGCCTAAGCATCTTAGTACAGATGCCGGGCTAAGCCTGTTTGATGCAATATGGTAGTGGATAACTCTTCAATAGACATGTTGGTGGATTCTAGAAAGGGGATGCCATGGGCGCGCATCATGGCTTCCGCCGCCTGAATTTCATGTCGACAATTGGCCAGTGAGGCGTAGCTGCTGTTGGGGCGTCGCTCGGAGCGGATTTGGTGCAGGCGCTCGGGCCGAATCGACAATCCCCATAATTTTTTACGATATGCACCTAAGGCTTCGGGCAGTTTTTGTTTGTCCAAGTCTTCCGGGATAAGCGGGTAGTTGGCCGCTTTAATGCCAAATTGCAAGGCCAGATACAGGCTGGTAGGCGTTTTTCCCGAGCGTGATACGCCCACCAAAATAATATCGGCCTCTGCTAACCCTTTGGAGGAAACGCCATCGTCGTGCGACATGCTAAAGTTAATGGCATTGATGCGCTCGGTATAGGTGTTGATGTCACCGGTGCCATGTGATTTGCCCACCGCGTGCGAAGAGGGCGCACCCAGCTCAGCTTCCAGCGGGGAAATGAAAATTTCGAAAAAATCCAACACCAAGGCATCCGCTTTGCGTATTTCCAGTCGCAATTCTTCGTTAATTAAGGTGCTAAATACAATGGGACGGCGCCCGTCTTTAATGCCCGCCTTATTAATGGTGGCAATGGCTTTTTGGACTTGTTCTAGTGTTTCCAGAAAGGGCAACGTATGGCGATCAAAGTGCACGGATTCAAACTGCGTAATGAGGCTCTGACCCAGCATTTCTGCTGTAATTCCGGTACGATCGGACACATAAAATACGCTTCTTTTCATAATATCAATCACTTATAATATTGGTTATCTTGGCGATTGTTATATCTTATAATAGATATCTTTACCGACTTAGGGAAAAATCATGGCGCTAGAATACATTCGGTGGTTTCAGCATCTTCGCATGACCGACGTGGATTCTGTAGGGGGTAAAAATGCCTCCCTCGGCGAGATGATTAGTCAATTGCAGAGCGCGGGTGTGCGGGTTCCCGGCGGCTTTGCCACCACCGCACTGGCCTACCGTGATTTCCTAAAAGAAGGCGGCCTTGATAAAAAAATTGAAACCACTTTGTTGGCGCTGAATGTGGACGATGTGGTGGCCTTGGCCCGCACCGGCGCTGAAATAAGACGGTGGGTATTAGACGCACCATTACCCGCACGTTTATTGCAAGAATTAAAAACCGCTTACGCAGAGCTTACTGCGCAATCGGGTACAGCACCCGCTGTGGCCGTGCGCTCCTCAGCCACCGCAGAAGATTTGCCCGATGCTTCTTTTGCAGGTCAGCAAGAAACCTTTCTCAACATTACCGGCATTGATGAAATTATTGTGGCGGTGAAGCATGTGTTTGCTTCCCTCTACAACGATCGCGCTATTTCTTATCGCGTGCATCAGGGTTTTGTGCATTCTGAAGTGGCTCTGTCGGCGGGCATCCAGCGCATGGCACGCAGTGACGTGGGGTCAAGCGGTGTGTTGTTTACCATGGACACCGAATCAGGTTTTGATCAAGTGGTGTTTATCACCGCCAGTTGGGGTTTGGGCGAGAGCGTGGTGCAAGGGGCCGTCAATCCAGATGAGTATTACGTCAGCAAAGTAGCACTGGCCAATAACAAGCCCGCGGTGTTAATGCGCAATTTGGGCTCGAAAGCCACGCGTATGATTTACAGCGCCAATGCTGCGGCGGGACATACTGTCACTACGGTAGAAACCTCTACAGAAGATCGTCAGCGTTTTTGTTTAACGGATGCAGAAATGGAAGAATTGGCCCGTTACGCCGTGATTATTGAAAAACATTATCAGCGTCCTATGGATGTGGAATGGGTGCGCGATGGCGTGGATGGCAAAATTTATATTTTGCAGGCACGCCCCGAAACTGTGGCTTCGCGCAAAAGCGCGGACAGTTTAGAGCGTTACCATTTAAAACAAACCAGCGAATTGCTCACTCATGGCCGTGCTATTGGGCAGAAAATTGGGGCTGGTCGCGTACGTATTATTAGTGACGTGTCCGAAATGGATAAAGTAAACCCAGGGGACGTGTTGGTTACCGACATGACGGATCCCAACTGGGAACCCATCATGAAGCGCGCCTCGGCTATTGTCACCAACCGCGGTGGGCGAACCTGCCATGCTGCGATTATTGCGCGCGAACTGGGTATTCCCGCTGTGGTGGGTTGTGCGGATGCCACGCGCGTGTTGGCAGACGTCAGCGAAGTGACGGTGTCCTGCGCGGAAGGCGAGACTGGTAATATTTACCGTGGCATGCTCGAATTTGAAGTGTCTTCCGTTACCTTAGCGGGCATGCCCGACATTCCGGTGAAGATCACCATGAATGTGGGGAATCCGCAGCTGGCATTTTCTTTCCAGCGCCTGCCCAACGAGGGCGTGGGTTTGGCGCGTCTAGAATTTATTATCAGCGCTATGATTGGCATTCACCCCAAGGCCTGTTTGGAATACCCCAAACTGCCGGCTGAACTGAAAGATTTGGTGGAAGAGAAAACGCACGGCTACGCCGACCCCGCGACTTTTTATCGGGAAAAATTAGCCGAAGGCATTTCCACTTTGGCGGCGGCCTTCTGGCCTAAAAAAGTGATTGTGCGCTTGTCCGATTTTAAATCGAATGAATATACCAACTTAATTGGCGGTCAACGTTACGAGCCCAAGGAAGAAAATCCCATGTTGGGCTTTCGTGGCGCATCACGCTACATTTCTGAGGCGTTCAGAGATTGTTTTGAATTGGAATGCCACGCATTGAAGCGCGTACGTGATGTGATGGGTTTTACCAATGTAGAAATTATGGTGCCCTTTGTGCGTACCTTAACTGAAGCCGACGCCACGCTGGCCTTGCTGGCCGAACTGGGATTGAAGCGTGGCGAAAACGGCTTGCGCATCGTGATGATGTGCGAAATCCCCTCTAACGTTATTTTGGCGGATCAATTTTTAGAGCGCTTTGATGGGTTTTCAATTGGTTCGAACGATCTTACACAAATGACCTTGGCAGTGGATCGCGATTCAGGGTTGGTGGCACAGGCCTTTGATGAACGCGACCCGGCGGTGAAGGCTATGTTACACATGGCCATTAGCGCCTGTCGGCGCGCCAATAAATATGTGGGCATTTGTGGTCAAGGGCCGTCGGATCATCCCGACTTGGCGCGTTGGTTGATGGAAGAGGGCATTGAATCCATGTCGCTTAACCCCGACTCGGTCATTTCCACGTGGTTATTTTTGGCTCAGTGAGAAAACAAATAGTCCACCGCCAGGTGGGCTAAGGCCCGCACGCCTAAAGGCAATACCGATTCATCCACCTCAAAGCGTGGTGAGTGATTGGGGGCAGCCATACCGCGCGGTGTGCTGGTGGGTGTAATGCCTAAAAAGAAAAACAACCCTGGAATTTTTTCTTGGTACTTAGAAAAATCTTCCGAGCCCGTGAGTTTTGGCGCAATTAAAGTGTTTCCTGGGCCGGCCACACGCTCTAAGGTGGGAGCCATGAATTCGGTAAGTTCGGGGTGGTTTACTGTGACGGCATAGCCGGCTTCGATTCGTACGTGGGCTTTTGCTCCAGCGCTCTCTGCAATTTTTTCTGCAGTGCGAACCACGCGTTCGGCAATGTCCGCGCGCATGGCTTCATCAAAGGTGCGAATAGTGCCCAGTAGTTCCACTTGTTCTGGAATGATGTTGTCGCGTACGCCGCCGCGAATGCAGGCCACGGTAATCAGTGAGGGCTCATGGGTCACATCTACCTGTCGGCTGTGAATGGTTTGCAATCCCAGAATAACTTGCGAGGCCACCACAATGGGGTCCACGCCCAACCAGGGCATGGCGCCATGGGTTTGGCGTCCCGCAATGGTGATGCGCAAGGTGTCGGAACTGGCCATGGTAGGGCCGGGTCGGTAGCCAATTTTTCCGCTTTCCATGCCGGCGATGACATGTAAGCCAAAGATGGCCTCAGGCGCTGGGTTTTTTAATACACCCTCTTTAATCATTAATAGGGCGCCACCTTCCTCGCCGCGCGGCGCGCCTTCTTCCGCCGGTTGAAAAATAAATTTAATTGATCCTTTCAGTTGATCGCGGCACTCGCTTAAAACCTGCGCCACAGTCATTAAAATGGCGGTGTGGCAATCATGCCCGCAGGCGTGCATTACGCCTACCGTCTGTCCCTCATATTCGCAAGTAGCGGCGGAGGCGAAGGGTAAGTCCACGGTTTCGGTAACCGGCAGAGCGTCCATGTCGGCGCGCAAGGCCACCACAGGCCCGGGCAACGCACCCTTTAACACAGCCACCACACCCGTATGCGCAATGCCGGTTTGCACGTCAAGGCCAAGGCTTTCTAAATGCTGAGCCACCAAGGCAGAAGTGCGAAATTCTCGGTTGGATAATTCGGGGTGATGATGTAAATCACGGCGCCAAGCAATTAAGCGCTCAGTAAGCGCCAAAGAGCGGGTATCAATAGTTTGTCGTAATGCAGTAGGGGGTGCCATTGCACACACTCCATCAAAATTGGGTTCCCTCCATTATAATCCACTCATGAGTATACAAATAACATGGTTGGGAACAGGCCTTATGGGGGAACCCATGGCCAATCGTTTAATCAGCGCTGGTTTTGCGTTAACCGTATGGAACCGTTCACCGCATAAAACGGCAGCCTTGCTGGAGCAAGGGGCTCATACAGCCCCAAGCGCTAGGGCGGCCGTGGTCCATGCGGATGTGGTGATCACTATGCTGTCCAACGGCCCCGCGGTGAGCGAACTCTTGGAAATGGGCGGGGTGGCTGATGCCCTTAAACCCGGCACCTTGTTCGTGGATATGAGCTCCGTTCCCCCGCATTCCGCGCGTGCGCACGCATCATTTTTACAGGCGCGCGGTATTAGTGCGTTGGATGCGCCGGTATCCGGAGGTGTGGTGGGGGCTTGCGAAGGCTCCTTGGCCATTATGGTAGGCGGTGACGAAACCGCATTTCTAAGAGCAGCGCCCATATTTGCGGCACTAGGCCGCGCTACACGTGTGGGTCCTGCGGGGTCAGGTGCACTGGCTAAGTTGGCCAATCAAATGATTGTGGGGATTACCATTGGGGCCGTGGCCGAAGCCTTGCTGCTGGCGCAAGCGGGAGGAGCCGATCCCGCCGCTGTGCGTGCCGCCATACGTGGCGGTTTTGCGGAAAGCCGCGTGTTAGAACTGCATGGCGCGCGTATGCTGGCGCGTAACTTCACACCGGGCGCGCAGGCCACCACGCAATTAAAAGATATGAATTCTGCGCTACAAGCAGCACATGAGGCGGGTCTGCAACTGCCGCTGCTGCAACAAACGCACGATTTATTTTTAGCCCTAACCGAACACGGAGGTGCGGGCCTAGACCATAGCGCGCTCTTGGTGGAGTTGGAGCGCTTGAATGGTCTGCAATGAATCAATGAAGCCTAGCGGGAGGCCGAGCCTTTAGTCTTAAAGCGTGTAAAGGTTTGAATGAGTGAGGCGCCCTGTTCTAATAAAAAATCCTTAAACGCTTGCGCCACGGGTGTGAGTTGCTTGTCTTTGCGTTGCACCACATACCAATTGAGTATGGCCGGAAATTCTTCCACATCCAAGATGACCAAATTGCCCAACTCTAATTCCAAATTGATGTTGTAGGCGGAGAGAAAGGCGATCCCCATGTTTGCTACAACGGCTTGCTTAATGGCTTCGGTGCTGCGAATCTCTAAAGCCACTTTTACCAATGCGTAATTTTCAGCAAATACCTCGTGCATGGATTTGCAAGTTTCAGAGCCGGCCTCACGAATGATAAAAGAATATTCCAGAACCTCTTTTAATGGGATGTTTTTTTCCCCTGCCAGGGGATGATCGGTGGGCGCCACAATCACATATGGATGGGGCGCGAATGATTCGGAAATCAACCCATCCTCTGCAGAGGCATGCACCATGACCGCAAGATCTATGAGATTATCCGCAAGGTTTTGCAGCAGAGTTTCGCGATTACTCAATACAAATTTAAGTTTAACGCCCTCATGATGCCGATTGAATTCTGCCAATAGGTGCGGAAAAAAATAGTCACCCGCTGTAACCACGGCCACGTTTAGCATGCCCCCTGAGACGCCCTTGAGCTGAGCCATGGATTCTTCCACTTCGCGGAATTGGTTGATGATGGCGCGAGCATGGCGCAACATTTCCTGGCCGGCAGGGGTGAGGTAAACGCGCTTACCCAATTGCTCAAACAAAGGCAGGCCCGCATGAATTTCCAGTTGCTTCACTTGGGTAGAAACGGCGGGCTGAGAGAGGTGGAGTTCTTCTGCTGCCCTTGAGAAGGACAGCCGACGGGCAACGGTTTCAAACACTTTTAGTTGACGTAATGTGGCATGTCGCATAACGGGGCATCTATAAAAATAGTTTAGATGCCCCTAATATAAATGATTACTGATAGTAACGCTTAATAAAACTTAATATTACTATGGTCTTAGTGTTGATTGCCGGGGCGAATTAAGGAAAGACCTGCCTTGGCGTCATCAATGGATTGGCCCAATAAGGCGGTTAGCGCGAACACAGTCTTGAGGCGTGGCGTGGGCACGCCCACCATGACGCCCAATTCAATGACAGCGCCAATCAGGGCATCGGCCTCTAGGCTACGTCCGGCCTCCACATCTTGCAGCATAGAGGTTTTGTGGCGACCGACTTTTTCAGCACCTTCGATTCGCTTATCAATGCCCAAGCGGAAAGTAATGCCTAATTTATGGGCCACATCTTGCGCTTCCACCATCATGTCATGGGCCAGTTCGCGCGTTTGCGGGTGTTGGCAAATCTCCAAAAGCGTGCCATGGGTGAGGGCGCTAATGGGGTTAAAGGTCATATTTCCCCATAATTTAAGCCATATTTCCGAGCGAATGTTTTCCAAAATGGGTGATTTAAACCCAGCAGCAATAAAGGTTTCGGATATTTTCTGCGCCCGCTCTGTGGTGGTGCCGTCTAATTCGCCAATCGGAAAGCGAATGCCTTCAATGTGCTTAATCACACCAGGGGCCGCGGTAATGGCGGCGGGATAAACCACACAACCCAACACATTGCGTGGGTCGATGGCCTTCATGATGACGCCGTGGGGATCGACAATTTCCACGATGCGGTTTTCGTATTCACCGCCATGGCGTTGAAAATACCAGTAAGGAATGCCATTTTGCATGGGCACCACCACCGTGTCCGGGCCGATGACATGGGGTAAAAATTCGGCAATGGGGGCCAATTGGTGGGCTTTCATGGTCAAGATAACCAAGTCTTGGATGCCGGCATCCACCACGCGGTCCAGTAGGCGCACATCTCCTGTAACCCCCTCTGGGAATTCATCGGTGATCAGTTTTAGGCCGTTTTTCTTGATGGCCTCATAAGTGACCCCACGGGCCACAACGGTGACATCGTTGCCGGCGCGTGCCAGTTGTACCGCCAAAAAGCCGCCAATGGCGCCGCCGCCCCCAATAATGCATATCTTCATGCCAAACTACCCCTTTGATTTTTATGGCTGATGCGCGAAAACGCCCGAGGGCGATTTTCAGTGTGTGACCGTTCTGTGAAAAGGGCCATTATAAGGCCTTGGCAGAAAAACCATAGCCCCCACAAATAAGTAAGCCTGATGGGTGGCTTGATCTGGGTCATGGCGTTTTATATCGGCAGACAACATGATATTCTCTGTTTCGTAACAAAATAATCCACCAACTTTAGGTGTCATAAAAATAAATTAATGGGGGAGTTTAGACATGTCTTCGTCTTATTCTAATACGGGTGCTGTCGCGCCCAAGCCGGCAAATCGTTGGTTTCAGTTGGTTTTAGGGATTTTGTGCATGGGATTGGTGGCCAACTTGCAATACGCTTGGACGCTATTTGTAAACCCCATTCAAGCTAAAAATGGCTGGACGCTGTCCGCCATTCAACTCTCTTTTTCTATTTTCATTTTGGTAGAGACGTGGTTGGTGCCGGTAGAAGGTTGGCTGGTGGATAAATTTGGCCCTCGTTTTGTGGTGCTGATTGGCTCCGTGTTTGCAGCCTCCGGTTGGGTGATTGACAGTTACGCCACAAGCCTAACCGAGCTCTACGTTGCCGCTGTGGTGGCGGGTATTGGGGCCGGTTGCGTGTATGGCACCTGTGTGGGCAATGCCCTCAAATGGTTTCCGGACAAGCGCGGCCTGGCTGCCGGCTTAACCGCCGCTGGTTTTGGTGCGGGTGCTGCAGTGACCGTAATTCCCATTGGCAATATGATTGCTACGGCTGGATACCAACAAGCATTTCTGTGGTTTGGTATTGGCCAAGGGATTCTCATTTTCATCATGGCCTTGTTCATGGTGCGCCCCAATCCTCCCGCGGGCGTAAGGGCTTCACCACGGGTGGTCACCACCAAAGTGGATTACACCACTGGCCAGATGATCAAAACACCAGAGTTTTGGTTGATTTACGTTATCTTTGTAGCCGTGGCTGCAGGAGGTTTGATGGTGACGGCGCAAATTGGCCCCATCGCCAAAAACTATGGATTGGATAAAATACCCATGGCCTTTTTTGGCGCCACCGTTCCACTGCTTACCTTGACCCTTTCTATCGATAATCTGGCTAATGGGTTCACTCGCCCCTTATGCGGATTTATATCCGATCGACTGGGTCGTGAAAACACCATGTTCTTTGTGTTCTTGGGCGAAGGGTTGGCCATGTTGGGGTTGATGCAATATGGTCACGACCCCTTGGCCTTTATGACGTTTGCCGCTTTAATTTTCTTGTTCTGGGGCGAAATTTTCTCAATCTTTCCATCCATTTGTGCAGATACCTATGGCATTAAGTTTGCCGCAGGAAATGCCGGCACGCTCTATACCGCCAAAGGGACAGCCTCCTTACTGGTGCCTCTGGCTTCAGTGTTGTACGCTGGTAATGGTAATTGGGACAATGTGTTTATTGTGGCCGCGTGCATTTCAATTGCGGCTGCATTTTTGGCCAAGTTTGTCTTGGCTCCCATGCGCCGACGCTTAATTGAAAAATCCAACAGTACGAGCGTGGCGGGTTAAGTTATTCGAGTTTCTGCTGTATTCATCTAAGCCCGGCACGGAGGGGATATGTTTCATGACCCTCTAATGCTGGGCTTTGTGGTTATTACCTTACTGATTTCAGCTCTGGCCCACGGCACTTTGGGTTTTGGTTTTCCCTTAATTTCAACTCCTGTCATTGCACTGGTCACCGATATGCAAACGGCGGTGGTGGTGACTGTGCTGCCCAATTTAGCCGTTAACTTAGTGAGTATTTTGCGTGGAGGCCAGTGGCAGCATAGTCTGGGCCGTTATTGGCCTATGGCCGTATGGGTATTGCTGGGCACCTTACTGGGTACTCAGGTGCTATTGCATGCCAACCCTGCGCCCTTAAAGCTTTTGCTGGCGTTCATGATTGGCGTTTATTTGGGGCAGGACCGTATTAAACGTATCGATTGGTCGGTGATTGTGCGCCACCCCAAAATGTCTGGCATGGTATTGGGGTTGCTGGCTGGTGTGCTGTCGGGTGCAGTGAACGTGGCGCTGCCACCTTTGGTGATCTATTTTATGACGTTGGGGTTATCGGCCATCCCTTTAACGCAAATTCTTAACTTATGTTTTATGGCAGGTAAAGCCGCGCAAGCCGGCGCTTTGGGTCTGTCGGGGCACTTTAATTTTGAAATGCTGCAGCTCTCCATCCCACTGGCCATCATTTCTGTGGTGACGTTATTGATGGGTATGCGACTGCAAAAAAACATTCACCCCAAACGATATCGCCAAATGGTTTTTGGTTCGTTGGCCGTGATGGCGCTGTTATTAGGTGGCCAGGCGGTACAGTCTTTTTTGGCTTAAACGGCGCGCATTCACCATGTTATGGCCCGCTTGACCCCAATCAAGGACATCATAAAAGTGCGAGATTATGCTTCAATAAGGCTGTCATTTGTTGTGCTGTTCACTGTTAATATGCATCCATAACCTATGGATAATGGCACCTATTCAGTGTGTTATGGCTTTCCATGGACGGGTGTAATCGGTAATAATAACTCTTGAAAGCAATTTGTTAGGGCCTTAAGGTGGCACTACCTTTGATTGCAATACATATAAATTTATAAAAAATATCAGCGAGGAAGTTATGGAGAAAGCATTAGCAGGCATTCGGATTTTGGATATGACGCATGTGCAAGCGGGACCCACGGCGTCACAATTAATGGCTTGGCTGGGCGCAGATGTTATTAAGTTTGAGCCTCCCGCTGGCGATGCCACACGCGGGCAACTGCGTGACGTGCCCAATGCAGACAGTCTCTACTTCACTATGTTGAACTGCAACAAGCGCTCTATTGTGGTGAATATGAAAAGCGACGCGGGCAAAGAAGTGTTTGTGGAGCTACTGAAGAATTGCGATGTGATCATGGAAAACTTTGGCCCGGGTGTATTGGACCGTTTTGGCTTTACTTGGGACAAGATCCACGACATTAATCCCGCCATTGTAATGGGTTCTATTAAGGGTTTTGGCTCGAGCGGCCCGTACGCAGAATTTAAGGCCTACGAGAATGTGGCGCAGGCCATGGGCGGCTCTATGAGCACCACCGGCTTTGATGATGGCCCGCCCTTGGTGACGGGCGCGCAAATTGGCGATTCCGGAACCGGTCTGCATTTGGTGATTGGTCTACTGGCAGCCTTGCAAGCCCGCAATCGTACCGGCCGGGGTCAGTACGTAGAAGTGGCCATGATGGATTCGGTGATGAATTTATGTCGCGTTAAGTTCCGTGATCATCAACGCTTAACGCGCGGACCCATGCCTGAGTATTCCATCCCCACCGAAGGTCGTCACGCCACACCGCGCAGCGGCAATGATTCCGGTGGCGGTCAATTGGGTAATGCGGTGAAATGCAAACCCGGCGGCCCCAACGATTATATCTACGTGGTGGTACAAGAGGCCGTATGGAATGCATTGGCTCAACATATGGGGGGTGACGCACTGGTGCAAGATCCACGTTTTGCCACTATTGGCGAGCGGCGGAAGAACCAGGGTGTGATGTGGGACATGCTGAATAAATTTGCCAGCCAATTCACCAAGCGCGAATTCATGGCCGTCTTAAACGAGATGGATGTGCCTTGCGGTCCCATCATGAGCACCGAAGATTTAGCCAATGATGAGCACGTAAAACTGCGTGATATGTATGTGGAGCTAGATCACCCCACGCGGGGCACTTGGTATAACGTGGGTATGCCCATTAAGCTCTCCGACAATCATGTAAAAATTGAGCGCTCACCTTTGTTGGGCGAGCATACCGATAACGTATTGGGCGATGTATTGGGTTGGGATGCCGCTAAAATTGAAGCCCATCGCAGCGCGGGCGCCTTTTCTAAATAGTGATGTGACGCAGGAATTAAGCGGGAGTTTTTAGCGAATGAAAGTCGTTATTATTGGGCAGCAAGATTTTGGTAAAGGCGTGTTGGATTCGTTTTTAGCGCGCGGCGATGAAGTGGTTGGTGTTTTTTGTGCTCCCGAAAAAGAAGGGGCTCGCCCCGATCCGCTGCGCGTTGCCGCTGAGGAGAAAGGGTTGCCCGTGTTTCAATTACCCTCGCTCAAAGATGCGCGCGCCATCGACATTATGAAGGGGCTTAACCCCGACATCGGGATCATGGCGTATGTGCTGCAATTTGCTCCGCAGGAATTTGTCACCATTCCCAAACAGGGCACCATTCAATATCACCCGTCCCTTTTGCCCAAATACCGTGGACCCAGTTCTATCAATTGGCCCATTATTTACGGTGAGGGCAAAACAGGCCTGACCATTTTCCGCCCTAACGACGGGCTGGATGAAGGGTTGATTGTGTTGCAGAAAGAAACCCCCATTGGTGCTGATGACACCTTGGGGTCGGTGTATTTTGACCGCCTCTATCCCATGGGTATTGCAGCCATGTTAGAGGCGGCCGATCTGGTGATGGCCGGTCGTCACCAAGAAGTAGTGCAAGATGAAGAGCAGGCCAGCTATCAGGGTTGGTGCCGTGCGGCAGAATCTAAAATTAATTGGCATAACCCCGTGGGCTTTACCTATAACCTGATTCGCGGGTGCAATCCCGCCCCGGGGGCTTGGACCACTTTGGCTGGTAAAAAAGTGCAGATTTTTGATGCACGCAAACATGAGGTGCGTACCTTTGGTGCAGTGAAAGGCAAAGTGGGTGAAATTGCCTCCATAGGTACCGAAAGCCTTTTTATTACGGTGCAAGGCGGGCAAATTGAAGTGTTTAAATTAAAACATGAAGACGGCAAGAAAATCTCGGCCGCCGATTTTGCGCGCGAACATAGTCTTGTAGTGGGTAGTGCTTTCGGGGTCTGACCCCGGGTGGGGTCAGACCCCTTAATGGGTGTGCAGCAGACGGCTTAAGGTCTCTGGTGAAATATTAAGATGCAAAGCCAGCTCTTTTTTGGGGATTAAGCCGGCCATTTCTGGATGTTTGCGCATAAAACGCTCCATGCGTCCGGCGGCGTCTAGTAAGTGAAGGGTAATGGTGTGCGCCATAATCTCGCTCATCAGACGCATGACTTCAAATTCAAAATCATATTTAAGTTTGGGGTGACGGACCATAAATTCAGCCCAGATCGGTAATGGGCATTTGGCCACCCGCACACGCGTTACCGCTCGAATACTGTAAGGCGCTCGGTTTTCTAGGCGCCAGGCGGCGTAGCTGGTTTCAATTTCAAACTCGCGGGAAAAGCGCAAAATCATTTCTTTACCCTCCGGGTTGGCGACCACGCGCTTCAGCACACCTTCCAAAATGAAATATTGATCCATTTCTTGGGCACCTTGCACCAGAAGCGCTTCCCCCTTTTTAACCTCGGTAATGGAGAGATGTTCTTCCAGTTCCATCAGTTCGGGCTCGGTTAGGCAACGCAAAACCACATTGCTGTGCAGCAAACTGCGCAAGATGAGCCTTAGGGGGTGGCGCACAAGGAGGATTTCTGGGAAGGCGTGGGGTGCGGGATTCATGGTTGTGTAGTATAAGCCTTGGCGAGGGTAGTAGAAAACAATGTAAAACAGTTGTTTGTTTTAAGCGACTACGCGAGATATAATCTCTTGTCCAATTAGTGCCTTTGCCCATGACCAAGTATATTTTCGTGACCGGCGGTGTGGTCTCGTCTCTCGGGAAGGGCATCGCTGCCGCTTCTTTAGGGGCCATTCTCGAATCCCGCGGCATTACCGTTACCATGCTCAAGCTCGATCCTTACATTAATGTGGATCCGGGTACCATGAGCCCTTTTCAGCATGGCGAAGTGTTTGTTACCGAAGATGGGGCGGAAACCGACCTCGATTTAGGCCATTACGAGCGCTTTATCAGCACCCGTATGGCCAAACGCAACAACTTCACCACCGGTCAAATTTACGAGAGCGTCATCAAGAAAGAGCGCCGTGGCGACTATTTGGGTGGCACGGTGCAGGTTATTCCGCATATTACCGACGAAATTAAGCATTGTATCCGTCAAGGTGTAGGCGATGCCCAGGTGGCCATCGTGGAAGTGGGGGGTACGGTGGGCGATATTGAATCCTTGCCCTTTCTGGAAGCCATTCGCCAGATGTCTATCGAATTGCCACGCGACCATACCTGTTTTATTCATTTAACCTTACTGCCTTACCTGCCCTCCGCGGGCGAGATTAAAACCAAACCCACCCAACATTCGGTTAAAGAGCTGCGAGAAATCGGCATACAGCCCGATGTGTTGATGTGTCGGGCCGATCGTGCTTTGCCTGAAGACGAGCGGCGCAAAATCGCCCTCTTTACCAACGTTCATGCAGAAGCAGTGATTTCAGCGCCCGACGTGGACTGTATTTACAGAATTCCCGGCGGGTTGCATCGGCAAATGTTGGATGAAATTGTCTGCCATAAACTGGGAATCATTGCGCCCCCCGCGGATCTATCCACTTGGGATGCACTGGTTGACGCGCTTGAGCACCCCTTGCACGAAGTGGATATTGCCCTAGTAGGGAAATATGTAGATTTAACTGAATCGTACAAATCACTTTCTGAAGCCTTAATCCATGCGGGCATTCACAAGCGCACACGCATTAAAGTACATTACATGGATTCTGAGCGCATTGAAAAAGAAGGCATCGATTGTCTGCAAGGAATGGACGCTATTTTAGTGCCCGGCGGCTTTGGTAAGCGCGGCGTGGAAGGTAAAATTAGCGCCATTCAATACGCACGCGAAAACCGCATTCCCTATCTGGGTATTTGTTTGGGCATGCAATTGGCCGTGGTGGAATTTGCGCGCCACTGTGCCAACTTAGCCCAAGCCCATAGCACCGAATTTGCACCGGATACCAACGCGCCCGTGATTGCACTGATTACAGAATTTTTGGCAGCAGATGGGCGTGTAGAGCAACGCAGTGTCGATTCAGACCTGGGGGGCACCATGCGCTTAGGCGGTCAAGAATGTGTGCTGGAGGAGGGTTCATTGGCGCGGCAAATTTATGGCCAAGAACGCATTACCGAGCGCCATCGCCATCGCTTTGAAGTGAATAACGATTACTTACCTGTATTGCGCAAAGCGGGTTTGCGCACCTCTGGGCGATCGTCTCTGGAAGACTTATGTGAAATGGTAGAGCTGCCCGATCACCCTTGGTTTGTGGGTTGCCAGTTCCACCCTGAGTTTACCTCCACGCCCCGTGGCGGCCATCCCTTGTTTGAAGCGTTTGTGGAAGCGTCCTTAAAGCAGCGCGCTCTGGTGGATGATAAAAAGGGGAAGGCCGCATGAAGTTAACTCATTTTGAAGCTGGGCTTGAGCACCCTTTGTTTTTAATTGCAGGCCCTTGCGTAATTGAGTCGCGCGAACTGGTATTCGAGATTGCCGGTCAATTAAAAGAACTGTGCACCGAATTAGAAATCCCCCTTATTTTTAAAGCCTCTTACGACAAAGCCAACCGCAGTTCGGGAGCGTCTTTTCGTGGACCCGGTCAAATTGAAGGGCTAGAAATCCTGGCTGCGGTGCGCAAAACATTTTCATTGCCCGTATTGACCGATGTGCATGAAAGCGCAGATGTGGCAACAGTGGCTGCGGTGGTGGATGTGCTGCAAACCCCGGCTTTCTTATGCCGCCAAACCGATTTTATTCAAGCGGTGGCAGCGGCTGGAAAACCAGTCAATATAAAAAAAGGTCAATTTTTAGCGCCCAATGACATGCAGCACGTGGTGCTGAAGGCGCGCGAAGCCAGTGGGCAAGATAACATCATGGTGTGTGAGCGTGGCGTGTCTTTTGGCTATAATAATCTGGTATCGGACATGCGCTCTTTGGCGATTATGCGTAACACAAATTGCCCAGTGGTGTTTGACGCCACCCATTCCGTACAACTGCCCGGCGGGCAGGGCACCAGCAGCGGTGGGCAGCGAGAATTTGTACCGGTATTGGCACGCGCGGCGGTGGCAGCGGGTGTGGCAGGGCTGTTTATGGAAACCCATCCCCGTCCAGAGAAGGCCTTATCTGATGGTCCCAATGCGTGGCCTCTGGGTAAAATGAGAGAGCTTCTGGAAACCTTGATTGAAATTGATATGGTGGTTAAAAAACGCGGCTTCAGTGAAGCCGACATGTATTCTTAAAATATAAAATAGGTTAATTATTATGAGCGCTATTGTTGAAGTGTTTGCCCGAGAAATTCTCGATTCCCGCGGTAACCCCACGGTGGAAGCAGAAGTGATTACCGAAGACGGCGCCATTGGCCGTGCCGCTGTGCCCTCCGGTGCCTCCACCGGTACTCGTGAAGCCATTGAGTTGCGTGATGGCGATAAGTCACGTTACTTAGGTCGTGGTGTTTTAAATGCCGTGGACCATGTGAATACAGAAATTTACGAAGCATTGGTGGGGTTGGATGCGGTAGACCAAGCGTTGATTGACCATGTGATGATTGAGCTTGATGGCACTGAAAACAAAGCACGCTTGGGCGCCAATGCCATTCTTGCGGTATCGCTGGCTACTGCTAAGGCCGCGGCAGAAGAATCAGGGCTATCGCTGTTCCGTTATCTGGGTGGCGCCTCTGCTGTGCAAATGCCAGTTCCCATGATGAATGTGATCAATGGGGGCGCCCATGCCAACAACGGGCTGGACATGCAAGAGTTCATGATTTTGCCCATTGGCGCACCCACTTTCCGCGAAGCGCTGCGTTACGGCGCTGAAATATTCCATTCATTAAAAGCCTTGATTGATGCGCAAGGACTTTCCACCACCGTGGGGGACGAGGGCGGTTTTGCACCCAGCCTACCCAACAACGAAGCCGCTTTGGTACTGATTATGCAAGCCATTGAAAAAGCCGGCTATCGTCCCGGCGAGGACATTGCGATTGGCTTAGATTGCGCCAGTTCTGAATTTTATAAAGACGGTCGCTATCATTTGAGCGCTGAAAAGAGCCAGCTTAGCTCGGAAGAATTCACCGATTATTTAGGCGCTTGGGTTAAAAAATACCCTCTCATCACCATTGAGGATGGCATGTCGGAAGCCGATTGGCCGGGCTGGAAGCTTCTGACCGATCGTTTGGGTAAAAAAGTGCAATTAGTGGGCGATGATATTTTTGTCACCAACCCCCGCATTCTGAAAGAGGGCATTCAGCAAGGCATCGCCAATTCAGTGCTGATAAAAATTAATCAAATCGGCTCGCTCTCAGAAACTTTCGCCGCCATTGAGATGGCGAAACGCGCAGCTTACACCAATGTGATTTCACATCGCTCGGGCGAAACCGAAGACACTGTGATTGCCGATATTGCTGTGGCTACCAACGCCGGCCAAATTAAAACCGGTTCACTATCGCGCTCGGATCGTTTGGCCAAATACAATCAATTGCTGCGTATCGAAGAAGAGTTGGGTGAAGTGGCTCAATACTCCGGTCGCGATACCTTTACGCGCCTATGAGTAAACCGGCATGATTGAGCGCGGGCGACTGCTGACAGGCGTGCTGCTGTTGATGATTGCAGTACTCGCCTATTCCCTCATTCTCGGTAAGGGTGGTTGGCTGCGTATTCGTTCGCTAGATCATGAAATTTTCACTCAGAAAGAAACCAATACCCAAATGCAAGGTCGTAATCAAGCACTCTCGGCTGAGGTACAAGACCTCAAGAGAGGTTCTGACGCATTAGAAGAGCGTGCCCGCGTTGATTTGGGTATGGTGCGGCAGGGCGAAACCTATTACCGCTTTGTTGAACCCCCGCCTAAAGCCACCCCTTAATATTTGTTAGGAGCCAGACCATGTTGCAGCGTCGATGGATGCAAGGTGTTGTATTGTGGGCGTTGACCATGACCATGACAGCGGCTTTGGCGGAACCCACCACCAAAACCTTTATGTGGGAAGTGGCCAGCCCTACCAATACCGTATATTTGTTGGGAACCCCGGGCGTTGCCAGCAGTGATTTTTACCCCATGAACCCTTGGATTGAGGCGGCTTATATGCGTGCTACACGCGTGGCCGTGACCGCAGACTTGTCTGATAACGAGCGTTTTTCCCGCGAAGCAACAGACGTGTATTACCACGGCACAGACAGTATCGATCAACATCTTTCAGCGGCTGTTCTGCGCAGCGTTGAAGATCTGTACGCGGGGCGCGGCGAATCATTTAAAGTGCCGCCCAGTATTAAACCTTATGTCTTGGCCACGTCCATGCAAAACCATGAGCTGGTGCAATTGGGTATATCACCCGAGTACGATGTGCCATTTTATATGGTGGCACGCGCCCGTGCTGACAATAAGCCTGTACAGGAAATGGTAGGCATTAAAGGAGAAGTGGCCGCATTAGAAGCCCTAACACCGGACATGCAAGAAACCTGGGTGCGCTCAGCGGTGGCCAATCTTGCTTCTGGAAAATACAAGGACACCATCACCAGTCTGCTGTCTTGCTGGAAGGAAGGGAATGTTGCCTGTTACTCTCAGATGGAACGCCTAACCCTAGAAGCAGGTGAGAAAGGGGAAGCGCTTCATCATGCCTTGGTCAGCTCGAATCGCACTAAGTTAATGAGCGCCATTGAAGCTCAACTGGCCGGTGGCGAGGTACAACTGGTGTTGATACCCGCCAATCAACTGGTGGGTGAGGGGGGTTTGTTGGAAACCCTTAAAACGCGGGGTTATCGGGTGCAGCAGCTTTAAGGGCTTTACCAGAAAAGACGCCACCAAGGACGCTCGATAGTGGCGTTGCCGGTTAAAAAACGGCTGTTGGGGAAGCTTTTTTGCAGGACGCGCAAGGCGTCGTTAGACAGATCTTTAAGCCCCATGGCTTGATAGCTCTTGCTCATGATGAACAACGCTTCTTCCACTGCAGCTGTTTGCGGATAGGTTTTAACCACATCCTGGGCCCGATTGGCAGCGGCTAAATAAGCTTGCCGACGGTAGTAGTAGGCCGCCATAGACACATCGCCTTGCGCCATAGAGTTCACCAAATAACCCATGCGCAAACGAGCGTCTTCTGCATATCGGCTATTGGGGTAGCGGGTAACCAGTTCGCGGAAGGTTTCGAAAGATTCACGGGTGGGTTTGTTGTCGCGTTCGGCCAAATCGTGGCTGTCGAACATGCCCAATAATCCCAAATCGCCATTAAAATTAGCTAACCCTTTCATGTAATAGGCGTAATCCACCCCTGGATGGTTGGGGTGGGCCTTAATGAAGCGGTCGGCGGCGCTAATGGCTGAAGCCATTTCGTTTTGTTTGTAATAGGCGTAAATCTGCTCCAGCTGGGCCTGTTGAGAAAAGGCGCCATAGGGGTAGCGGGATTCCAAGGATTCATAGAGTTTGGCGGCCTTTTCATAATTGCCATCCAACATCTCGGTCTTGGCTTCAGAATATAATTTTGATGCCGACCAGTCTTTGGTGGGGTCTTTTGTGCCCGTGAAGGTGCTGCAGCCGGCCAATAAAGCGGCCAGAAGAAGAAGGGTGATTCGCGTTAAACTAGAGATATTCATGTCTGATGCCATTATTCAATCCGTTGATTATACCAGTCCCGAGGAATCGGATCCGCTAGAAGCGCTGATTCCCTTCGAATGCTCTGGCTTGCGCCTTGATCAGGCATTGGTTCAGATATTCCCCGATTTTTCTCGTAGCCGTCTGCAACGCTGGATTCGTGAAGGCTGTTTGCAGCACAATGGCGTCCCCGCCACGCCCAAGCTTAAGGTGTGGAGCGGCGATCGCATCACCCTTCAGGTTCCCGAAGACGCGCTCTCCGATGATGTGGAAGCGGAAAATATCCCCATTGAAGTGGTGTATGAGGACGATGCCTTGGCGGTGATCAACAAGCCCCCAGGGTTGGTGGTGCATCCGGGCAATGGCAACCGCAATGGCACCTTGCAAAATGCGCTACTGCATTGGGATGGGCGACTGAGTGCCGTGCCCCGTTGTGGCATCGTACATCGCCTAGACAAAGACACCAGTGGCTTAATGGTTATTGCGCGTACTTTGCAAGCCCATGCTGATTTGGTGCGCCAATTACAAGAACGCACGGTTCGTCGTCATTACTGGGCATTGGTGAATGGCGCTCTAACCCGCGATGGAAAAGTAGATGCCCCCATTGGGCGTCATCCTACGCAACGCATCAAGATGGCCGTCATGCCCGGAGGACGTGAGGCTGTAACCCATTACACTATTGTGGAACAGTTGCCCTTCCATACTTGGGTGGAATGCCAATTAGAAACCGGACGAACCCATCAAATTCGTGTGCATATGCAGCATATTGGCCATCCCTTGGCCGGTGACCCTGTCTACGGCGGGCGCGCCATTGCCTTTAATCCCACCATTCGCGAGGCCCTCACCACTTTCGGGCGCCAGGCGTTACAAGCTTTTCGTTTGGGGCTTATTCATCCCCACACCCAGCAACATGTGGAATGGTCGCTTCCTATGGTCACCGATATGGCCACGTTATTGAATGTATTGCGCGAGGCACAGCGTGATTAGGTTGCCGGGTTTTGCAGCCCATTGGCCAGCTCCAGCTTGGGTGCGCACGTGGAATACAGTGCGAGAGGGCGGGGTGAGTGCGGGCCCCTACAGTAGCCTTAATTTGGGAATACGCTGCGGGGATGACTTACAGCATGCACTTGAAAACCGGCGGCGCGTGGCGCGCGCTTTAGGTGTTAAGCCCTTGTGGTTGCACCAAGTGCATGGCGCAACGGTTTTAGGGGTCAGACCCCCCCAGGGGTCAGACCCCGAACCGGGGTCTGACCCCTGGGGGGGTCTGACCCCAGAGCCAGAAGCAGATGCCCATGTGGTGCATGAAACCGATCGGGCCGCGGTAGTCCTTGCGGCCGATTGCATGCCCTTGCTGTTCTGCACGCCGCAGAGGCGGGTGGTGGCGGCAGCGCACGCGGGTTGGCGCGGTATGGCGGCCGGCATTCTTGAGGCCACGTTAGAGGCCATGGCGGTGGCCCCACAAGACATCATGGTGTGGATGGGTCCCGCCATCAGTCAATCCGCCTTTGAAGTGGGTGATGAGGTGCGTGCCGCATTTGTTGCTCAGAGCGCCACAGCAGCCAGTGCGTTCACCCCAAGCAACGTCCCGGGCAAATGGCAAGCCGATTTATTTGCCTTAGCCCGTCAGCGCTTGGCTGCCCGTGGAGTGGAAAAAATTTATGGTGGAGGACAGTGCACCGCTTCCAACCCCACACAGTTTTATTCCCACCGTCGAGACCGAGGTGTTACGGGGCGCATGGGCAGCTTTATTTGGATGGCTGAGGAATAAGCGCCGGACCACCGTATAATGACCGGTTAATCCCTTACTTAGTAGGAAGCAAAGCCTTTGAGCCCCTTAATCGCCACTATTATTGCCGGATCTGCTGCAGGATTGCTGTCCATGGCCTGCGCGACTATTGTGGTCTTCACAGCCCGACCCGCTTGGGTGCCCTTATTGGTAAGTTATGCCATTGGGGCCTTATTGGGTGCCGTATTTCTAGAAATCCTTCCCCATGCGTTTGGATTATCGGCCAGCCCTGAGGCTGTTTCGGCTACGGTATTGGCAGGTATCCTGTTATTTTTTATGCTCGAAAAGTTGGTCTTGTGGCGTCATGTACACATACATGATTTAGATGAAGTCCATTCTCATGTGGGGCACTCTCATGATGGGCCGCAAGGGCGCACCGGCGCTATGGTAGTAGTGGGTGATTCAGTTCATAATTTCGTGGACGGCATTATTATCGCCGCCGCCTTTGTCACCAACACCCAGCTGGGCATAGTGACGGCTTTGGCCATTATTGCGCACGAAATTCCGCAAGAGGCAGGCGATGTGTTGGTGCTGCTGCATTCGGGCATGTCACGTGGTCGCGCATTGGCCTTCAATGCTTTTTCCAGCGTCGCTACTTTGGTGGGCGGCGTGATGGCGTGTTTGGCGTTACAGTCTTTGCAGCGCTTCGTGCCGTATTTGTTGGCCTTGGCTGCTGCCAGTATGATTTATGTGGCGGTGGCTGATTTAATTCCGGGCCTGCATCGGCGCGTGGATTTTAAAGCCTCCGCTTGGCAAATAGGATTGATTGTTTTGGGTGTGGCCTCTATTCACTGGGCTCATGTGTTGATTGTGGAATGACAGGAGAATAACTAATGGAATCGCAAGAATCCGCAAAGAATCCAGTAGAAAAAGTTTTAGAAAGCTTAGGTCAGGCCAATCACACATTAATGGAAGAGGTGGGTGCGCGCTTAGGAGGTTTTCAACCGGAAGCCTATCAAGAGTTTTTAAAAGATTTCGCCCAGGCGGTAGCCAAAGACGCGCCCCGTTGGCAAGATTTACAAAGTCGTTATTACGAAAATCAAGCAGCGTTGTGGATGAATATGCTCAGCCGCTCAGCGGGTCAGACCCCTTCTGTTGCCACACCTACAGTGGCTGCAGCTGCACAAACCGATCGCCGTTTTAGTGCCCCAGAATGGCAGGCCTATCCCATTTTTGATTATCTGCGCCAATCGTATTTGTTGACCGGTGATTGGCTAAAAGAGGCCGTAGGTTCCTTAGAGTTGGAGCCCGCCGCCAAACAGAAGTTAGAATTTTTTATTCGCCAATATATTGACGCCATGTCTCCGGCCAATTTTCCAGCCACTAATCCAGAGGTCTTATCGCGCGCCATAGAGTCTGGTGGCGAAAGCCTTAAAGCGGGCCTTAAAAATCTCATGACGGATTTGGAGAAGGGGCGCATTTCCATGACCGATGAATCGGTGTTTGAGGTGGGCGTGAATATCGCCATCACGCCCGGTGCCGTGGTCTTCGAAAATGATTTAATTCAACTCATTCAGTACAGCCCCACCACTTCGGAAGTGGCGGCACGCCCTTTGTTGTTGGTGCCTCCTTGCATCAATAAGTTTTACATCATGGACTTAGAACCTTCTAATTCCTTGGTGAAATACGCCGTGGACCGAGGACACACCGTGTTCTTGGTGTCTTGGCGCAATATTGATGAATCGCTGCGTCACATTACGTGGGACGATTACATCGAACAAGGGGTGGTTACCGCTATTCGCACCACCCAAGCCATTGGCGGCGCCGACACCATTGATTTATTGGGTTTTTGTGTGGGGGGCGCGTTGGTGTCCTGTGCCTTGGCCGCTTACGCCAAAGATGACCCCCTGCCGGTGGCTACCCTCACCTTGATGACCACCTTGTTGGATTATTCCGACGTGGGCGAGATTGGCGTGTACATTAACCGCGCCTTTGTGGAAAAACGTGAAAAACAAATTGCTCAAGGCGCTGTGGTGCCTGGCAAGGAATTGGCCATGGCTTTTTCCAGTCTGCGTGCCAATGATTTAATCTGGCCTTATGTGGTGAACAATTATCTGAAAGGGGAAACCCCGCCGGCTTTTAATTTGCTGTATTGGAATGGTGACGGCACCAATCTGCCGGGCCCCATGTTTGCTTGGTATCTGCGCCATCTGTACTTGGAAAACGAATTGCGCAAACCTGATGCGTTAACCGTGGCCGGTCGGAAGGTGGATTTATCCCGCATTAATTTACCGACCTACGTGTTTGCTGCTCGTGAAGATCATATTGTGCCGTGGAAATCGGCTTACGAATCGGTGCATTTAATCGGTGGTGATAAAACTTTTGTATTGGGAGCGAGTGGTCATATTGCAGGTTCTATTAATCCAGTCTCTAAGAATAAAAGAAACTATTGGGTGGGTAGCGCCATCGCGGGTGATGCGGAGCAATGGATGAATGAAGCCACGTCCGAACAGGGCAGTTGGTGGATGCATTGGGGCAATTGGTTGGATGCTTTGGGTAGTGAGAAAGTCGCAGCTCCACAGCAATTGGGGAATTTGCAGTACACCCCCATTGAACCCGCACCGGGGCGGTATGTTTTAGGGCGTTGTTAAAATAATAAACCAGGAGGAGAAAACATGAAAAAGCGCGTGGTATTGGTTACAGGCGGTATGGGTGGTTTGGGTGAATCTATTTGTCTTAAGCTGGCGGATTTGGGGTATACGGTGGCCACAACCTATTCGCCCAGCAACAAGACCGCCGATTCGTGGTTGGCTAGTATGAAAGAACGTGGCTATCACTTCCATGCCTATGCGGTGGACGTGGGCGATGTGGATGATTGCGCAAAAATGGCCGCTAAATTAACCGCTGAAGTGGGGCAAGTGGATGTGCTGGTAAACAACGCCGGCATTACCCGCGATATGACCTTCAAAAAAATGAATAAAGTAGATTGGGATGCGGTGATTAACACCAATCTGAATAGCGTATTCAACATGACCAAGCCTTTCATGGATGGCATGGTGGATCGTGGTTGGGGACGTGTGATCAACGTATCATCGGTGAACGGACAGAAGGGCGCCTTTGGGCAAACCAATTACTCCGCAGCCAAGGCGGGTATGCATGGCTTTACCAAATCATTGGCATTGGAAGTGGCGCGCAAAGGGGTTACGGTCAACACCATTTCACCCGGTTACATCGGTACCAAGATGGTAACGGCCATTCCACAAGATATTTTGGATGCCAAAATTCTGCCGCAAATTCCTGTGGGTCGTTTGGGTAAACCAGAAGAGGTGGCGGGTTTGATTGTGTATCTGGCCTCCGATGAAGCCGCCTTTATTACCGGCGCCAACATCTCCATTAACGGTGGGCAACACATGTCTTGAGGTTAAAAAAACCCCACAGGTTGCCCTGTGGGGTTAAATCCTTTACTGAAAGGGAACCTTTGCAATAAAGGAGGAGGAGACGTTTAAACCGTAACCTAAATCCTTAGGCAGCAGGTTTCATAGCAGCAGTAGCGGCATCAACGGTGGCCTTAACGCTGGCGTCCGTGAAATTGGCCACTTGCTTAGCCGATTTGGTCAAACCATCAAACGCGGCGGTAGAAGCAGCGATGGTGGACTTCATAGCAGCCATGGCCACATCGGTACCGGCGGGGGCAGACTTAACAGCCTTGTCGATGTTGCTGGTCACGGTTTGGTTGAAATCAGCAAAATTGCCTTCCAAAAGAGCGGAAATTTGCGCTTGAGCGTGTGCGGCTACATCGTAGATGCTGCGTGAGTAGGCGGTGGCTTTCTGAACGCTTTTTTGGTTCAATTCGGTGCGCAGACCCAACATAGCTTGTGGATCACGGGCTTCGGTCAGGGTTTTGAGCGATTCGCTGGCATCAGCAAAAGTCGCTTTGCCGGCTTCTAATTGCAAACCCACCAAACGCTCGGCGGTATCAAAAGAAATTTTGGCTAGTTGCAGTGCCGCATTTAACGCGGATTTGTTAAACTCAGTAACTTGTTCTGGGGCGTTGTACATTTTTAGCTCCTAAAATAATGAAACAAGGGGGTTATGTTTTTTTAGCTTCGCTGCATATGCTGCGTCGCAACAATTACAACGATACAGATCCGAAATATCCTTGTCAAGCTTTTTTTGTTGCATTGCAATAAAAATATTTAAAGCACCGCAATTTTGGTGGTAACTATTTGTTTTTAATGTTTTTAAAGTAACTTTTTAAGCCTATGCTGAGGGCCTGATAAAGCCCTCATATGGCGTACCGCACCATTATTTTTGAGGCAATTTAAGTTATGGCAAATCCAACACGCTTGATTAAGAAATACCCTAATCGCAGACTTTATGATACAGAAACAAGCACTTACATCACTTTAAGTGAGGTAAAGCAGCTTGTGATCGCACATGCCGAATTTCAGGTGGTGGATGCCAAAACCAACCAAGACCTCACGCGCAGCATCCTCATGCAAATCATATTGGACGAAGAGGGTGGTTTGGACCCCCTCTTTACCAGCGACATGCTCTCGCAAATGATTCGCTCTTACGGCAATGTCATGCAGGGCTTTATGGGCAATTACCTAGAGCGCGGCATGCAGACCTTTGTGGATATTCAAAAGAAGCTACAAGAACAGATGCCCTCAGAGGGTGCTTCCGATGGCGAAGCTCCAACGGTAAATGCCGATGTATGGCGTCAGTTTTTAAATGCCCAGGGCCCGGCCTTACAAGGTTTAATGGGCAACTATTTAGAGCAAAGCACGCATCTCTTTATGGATATGCAAAACAACATGCAAAAGCAAACCCGCACCTTGTTTGGTGGTTTGCCTTTTCCCTATGGCGCCACAGGCAAGGCGGATAAATCCGCTACTTCAGAAGAATCCATTGCGCCAGAAGAATCCACTGCACCAAAAGAATCGGCTGCCCCCCATTCCAGCCCAAAACCCGATTAACGCGTGACCGCCACCGCTACGCGATCACGACCGCCCAAACCGCCTGCCTTAGGTGGGGTGGGTCGCGTGGGATTTGTATCCTTGGGTTGCCCTAAGGCCCTGGTGGATTCCGAGCACATCATCACGCAGTTGCGCGCAGAGGGGTATGACATCTCCCCCTCCTACGACGGCGCTGATTTGGTGGTGATTAACACCTGTGGGTTTATCGATTCCGCCATTGAGGAATCTCTTGATGCGATTGGCGAGGCTTTAGCAGAAAATGGCCAAGTGATTGTGACGGGTTGCCTGGGTGTGAATGCCGAACGGATTCGCGCGGCTCATCCGGGCGTGTTGGCCATTACCGGCCCTCACGATAAGGAAGGGGTGATGCGCGCCGTGCATCAGCATTTGCCACCGCCACACGATCCTTTTATCAGCCTTATTCCGCCACAGGGAATTAAGCTTACCCCCCGTCATTACGCCTACCTTAAAATTTCTGAAGGCTGCAACCATCGCTGCACCTTTTGTATTATTCCGTCCTTGCGTGGCGACTTGGTAAGCCGACCTATTCATGAAGTGTTGCAAGAAGCCGAAAACTTGGTAAAAGCGGGCACCCGCGAATTACTGGTCATTTCGCAAGACACCAGTGCCTATGGTGTGGACCTGCGTTATCGCACCGGATTTTGGAATGGACGGCCCGTACGGTCGCACCTCACGCCCTTGGCCGAAGCCTTGGGTGAAATGGGCGCGTGGGTGCGTCTGCATTATGTGTACCCTTATCCGCATGTGGATGAAGTGGTGGAATTGATGGCGCAGAAAAAGGTTCTACCGTATCTGGATATCCCTTTTCAGCATGCAAGTACGCGCCTACTGCGCGCCATGAAGCGCCCAGGCAATGTGGAGCGCACCATAGAACGTATTCACGCTTGGCGTAGTGTTTGCCCCGACCTCACGTTGCGCAGCACGTTTATTACCGGTTTTCCTGGGGAAACCGAAGAAGACTTTCAGATGCTGTTGGATTTTTTACAAGAAGCGCAATTAGATCGCGTGGGATGTTTTACCTATTCCCCCGTGGACGGGGCTGCTGCCAATGCGCTGCCCGGCGCTGTTCCTGAAGAAGTGAAGCAAGAACGCCAGGCACGCCTCATGGCTTTGCAAGAAACCATAAGCACCGCACGCTTGGCGCGTCATGTGGGCACCATCCGCCAAGTGTTGGTGGATGAAGTGACCGCGCACGGTGCGCTGGCCCGCACCAGCTCAGATGCCCCCGAAATTGATGGAGTGGTGCATGTGAGCTTGGGGTCAGACCTCAAATCGGGGTCTGACCCCAGGCCCAAACTGGCGGTGGGAGAATTCGCCAATGTATGGATTGAAAAATCAGACACTCATGATTTATGGGGCAGGGTAGTGAAATAAGGATTAATGGCCCCATTTGGAACAAGAGGGCCTGCTGAGCGATACTGTGATATCAGGTGCTCGTCAGTTGAGCGGGCATATAATTTAGAGTAAATCCAAATGACGTGGGAGATAACAAATGAGTAGAGAAGTGGTGGTATTGAGTGCTGTTCGTTCAGCCATTGGGGCATTCGGGGGATCGCTGGCGGGTTTTGAGCCCGGCGTACTGGGTGGGTTAGTGATTAAAGAAGCCATTGCGCGCGCTGGGGTAGACCCGGCACAGGTCACCTACGCCACAGTAGGCAATACCATTCCTACCAACGAGCGCTTCCCCTATCAGTCCCGTGTGGCCTGTATTGAAGGCGGCATGTCTATGGACTCCACCGTCATGGCGGTGAATCGTTTATGCGCATCTGGTTTGCAAGGCATCGTATCCACGTCACAAAATATTTTATTGGGTGATGCGGACGTGGGGGTGGGTGGCGGTATTGAAGTGATGTCGCAAGGCGGTTATTTATCCAACGCCATGCGCACCGGTGCACGCATGGGCGACACCAAATTAGTGGACATGATGGTGGCCACACTGACCGACCCCTTCGGCGCAGGCCATATGGGTATTACGGCAGAAAACTTAGCCACTAAGTGGAACATCACCCGCGAAGAGCAAGATGCTTTCGCATTAGAATCGCAAGAGCGTGCCGCACGGGCTATTGCCGCGGGCCATTTCAAATCACAAATTGTGCCTATTACTATTAAGTCGCGCAAAGGCGACACGGTGTTTGATACGGACGAGTATCCTCGTGCCACCAGCTTAGAAAAGCTGGCCGCCATGAAACCGGCTTTCAAGAAAGACGGTTCTGTCACCGCAGGCAATGCCTCCGGCATTAATGATGGCGCTGCATTTTTTGTGTTAGCAGAAGCCGCTGTAGTCGCTAAGGGTGGTCATAAACCCATGGCCCGTTTGGTGTCTTATGCCGTGGCCGGTGTGCCCAGCCACATCATGGGAGAGGGCCCTATCCCCGCCACTCAAGCCGCCCTTAAAAAAGCCGGACTGAAATTGGATCAAATGGATGTGATTGAATCGAACGAAGCCTTTGCAGCGCAAGCCATTGCGGTAAGTCGTGGCTTAGGACTCGATCCACAAAAAACAAATCCCAATGGTGGGGCTATTGCTTTGGGTCATCCGGTAGGATGCTCTGGCGCATTCATTGCCACTAAAGCGTTGTATGAATTGCATCGCATTGCAGGTAAATACGCCTTGGTTACTATGTGTATTGGCGGTGGGCAAGGAATTGCGGTGATTTTCGAGCGTCTATAGGAAGGTGGTAAATATGGGGTCAGACCCCCCCAGGGGTCTGACCCCAAGCAGTTCCAAGCTGTTGTTATTCACGACGCAGCTGCGGGAATAAAATCACATCGCGAATGCTGGGGCTGTCGGTTAGCAACATTACCATACGATCAATACCAATCCCTTCGCCGGCCGTTGGCGGAAGGCCGTGTTCAAGAGCGCGAATGTAATCGGCGTCGTAATGCATGGCTTCCGCGTCCCCCGCTTCTTTTTGCGCCACCTGTTCTTGAAAGCGTGCCGCTTGATCTTCTGCATCATTTAATTCAGAAAACCCATTGGCAATTTCACGCCCGGTAATAAACAATTCAAAACGCTCGGTAATCTCGGGGTTATTGTCATTGCGACGCGCCAGAGGAGAGACCTCCGCTGGGTAATCAATAATAAAAGTGGGTTCAAACAACTGGGCTTCTGTGGTTTCTTCAAACAGCAGTAGTTGTAAGCCGCCCAAGCCTTCATTGGCGCGTATCTTACCGCCTAAGCGCTTCACTTCGTTAACCAAGTATTCGCGGTCGTCCAATCGCGCTTGCGTATATTCGGGGTGATAGCGGCGAATGGCTTCGCACACCGTGAGGCGTGCGAAGGGTTTGCCCAAATCCAGCTCACGCCCGCCGTAGCTGATGCAGGTGGTGCCCAATACTTCTTGTGCCACGAAGCGGAACATCTCTTCTGTCAGTTGCATGAGATAACGATAGTCCCGATAGGCCTCATAAAACTCGATCATGGTGAATTCGGGATTATGGCGTGTGGAAATGCCTTCGTTACGAAAGTTGCGGTTAATTTCGAACACGCGCTCTAGCCCACCTACCACCAAGCGCTTTAAATACAATTCCGGTGCGATGCGCAAATACAATTGCATGTCTAAGGCATTGTGATGCGTAATAAAAGGTTTGGCAGCTGCCCCACCGGGAATGGGGTGCATCATGGGAGTTTCTACTTCTAGGTAGTCGCGTGTTACCAAAAACTCACGTACCTTTTGTACGATTTTGCTGCGCATCACAAACACCTTGCGCGAGGCCTCGTCGGTAATGAGGTCCAGATAGCGCTGACGGTATTTTTGTTCTTGGTCCGCCATGCCGTGAAACTTTTCAGGCAAGGGGCGTAGTGATTTGGCCAGCAAGCGAATGGCGGTCACTTTAATAGAGAGCTCACCGGTTTTGGTTTTAAACAGCACGCCCGTGGCGCCCAAGATGTCGCCCAAATCCCAATGCTTAAAGGCGCTGTACAGGTCTTCACCAATGGCGTCCCGTTGCACGTAGAGCTGAATGCGTCCGGTGCCATCTTGCACCGTAGCGAAACTGGCCTTGCCCATGACGCGTTTCAACATCATGCGCCCGGCTACGTTCACGGTGACGGGCGTTGCTTCCAGGGCATCGTGATCGGCTTCACCATGGGCGCTATGCAAGGGGGCCGCTTCGTGAGTGCGTTGAAAGTCATTGGGGAAGGCGATACCTGCCGCACGAATTTCTTGCAACTTGGTGCGGCGCTCGTCAAATTGATTGTTATCTTCAGACATAATAAACCTCTAGAACATCCATAACGGTTATCAAACGCCTTGCTTAAGACTGGCCTCGATAAAAATATCGAGATCGCCGTCCAGCACGGATTGTGTGTTGCCCACTTCTACATTGGTGCGTAAGTCTTTAATGCGCGACTGATCCAACACATAAGAACGAATCTGGTGGCCCCAGCCAATGTCGGTTTTGCTGTCCTCCATGGCCTGCTTTTCTTCATTGCGCTTGCGCAATTCGGTTTCATACAAACGAGACTTTAGCATCGCCATGGCTTCTGCGCGATTGCGGTGTTGCGAGCGATCACTTTGGCATTGCACCACAATGCCAGAGGGGGCATGGGTAATGCGCACAGCCGAATCAGTCTTGTTAATATGCTGCCCACCGGCACCAGAAGCGCGGTAGGTGTCGATGCGTAAATCGGCGGGATTAATTTCCACCTCAATGGATTCATCCACTTCGGGATACACTGAAACGGAGGCAAATGAGGTGTGGCGGCGATTACCGGAATCGAAAGGCGATTTTCGAACCAAGCGATGCACGCCCGCTTCGGTGCGCAAATGCCCGTAGGCGTAAGAGCCGCTCACCTTGAAGGTTGCGCTTTTAATACCCGCCACTTCACCGGAAGACTCTTCCAGAATTTCTACAGCAAAGCGCATGCGTTCGCAATAACGCACATACATGCGCAGCAGCATGGCCGCCCAATCTTGCGCCTCAGTACCACCAGAGCCCGACTGAATATCAATAAAACAATTGGCGGGGTCCATGCGGTTGGAGAACATGCGGCGAAATTCCATGGCGGCCACATGCTTTTCTGTCACCTTAAGATCGGCTTCTACGGACAACATCGAATCATCGTCCTGTTCTTCTCGGGCCATTTGAAAAAGCTCTTGAGCGTCCTTCAGGCTGCGCGTGGTGGACTCCACGTCGTGCACAGTTTCTTCAAGGGATTTTCGTTCGCGACCTAATTCTTGGCTTTTTTTACCGTCTTGCCAAACGGCGGGGTCTTCTGCCAGTCGGACCACTTCGGCCAAACGTTCTACTTTGGCATCGAAGTCAAAGATACCTCCGCAGGGACTGGATGCGCACATCCAGATCCTGGAGCAGGTTTTCAATAGCGTTGAGTTGTTCAGCTTCCATGGGTTTTATGCAGGCGATTAATCAAACCATCCATTATACACGCCAGTGACGCACTTCCAGCTGCATGTTGCGCGAACCATTCCACTCGTTAACCCCCAGTCGATAGAGGGCATAGATGGTTTTGGGTAGGGGTTCTGCATGACCAAACAGAATAGCGTCGAAGGGTTTTTTATCTTGCATCAGTTTAAGCTTTAAATGACGCTTGCCCACCACGCGTTGCTCTACCACGGTAAAGGTTCCCCCTAAGAGGGGCTCGGGGAATCCTTGCCCCCATACTTGGGCGCTTAATTGTTCGGCGTTGATAAGCGTTAAATCTTCCGCATTTACGTCTGCATCATATTCAATTTGCAAAGCCAGGTCGGTGGGGGTTAACCACTGGCGGGCCAGCACTTCAAAGGCAGCTTCAAAGCGTGCTAGGTTTTCTGCACGCAGCGTTAATCCCGCCGCCGCAGCGTGACCGCCGAAGCGCAAAATAAGATCGGGGTGTTGCTTGGTCATTTGATCCAGCGCGTCGCGCAGATGAAAGCCTGCGATGCTGCGCCCCGAGCCGCGAATTTCGCCCTCCGCCGTACCCGCTGCAAAAGCAATCACCGGGCGGTTGTGGCGATCTTTAATGCGCGAGGCCAAAATGCCCACTACGCCGGGGTGCCAGCCCTTGTCATATAAACACAGCGTGTAACGCGGACCCACTTCAATAGCGGTCAATTGCTCCAGGGCCGATTCTTGCATGGTGACTTCTACCGACCGTCGTTCGCGATTAAAGGCTTCCAGTCGGCGTGCATGTTCCAGCGCTTCTACGGGACTATCTGTGGTGAGGCACTCAATGCCATGCCTCATGTCTTCCATCCGCCCGGCGGCGTTTAAGCGTGGGCCCAGCACAAAGCCTAAGTCGGTGCTGCACGAGCGTTTAAAGTCTCGCTCCGCCACCTGATAGAGCGCGTTGATACCCGGTTGCGCGCGACCAGCGGCAATACGCTTCAGCCCTTCGCGCACCAATAAGCGGTTGTTGCGATCGAGGCGCACCACATCGGCCACCGTGCCCAAGGCCACCAAATCCAACAGTTGCCCCAAATGGAATTCGGGGTCAGACCCCCCCAGGGGTCTGACCCCAATATGACGCTGGCGCAGCTCGGCGCGTAAGGCCAGCATCACATAAAACATCACCCCCACACCGGCCAAATGTTTACTGGCAAAAGTGCAGCCCGGTTGGTTGGGGTTTACGATAGCCGCCGCGCGTGGCAGTTCATCGCCCGGCAAATGGTGGTCGGTGATGATGACGGGAATGCCTAAAGCCTGTGCAGCGTCCACCCCCTCAACGCTGGCGATGCCGTTATCCACGGTAATGAGAAGGTCTGGATTTTTGTGGCGCGCCAAGGCCACCACTTCAGGCGTTAACCCATACCCCAAGGTGAGACGATTGGGGACAAAATAATCGACCACAGCACCCAATCCACGCAAGGCACGCAAACCCACAGCACAAGCAGTAGCCCCATCGGCATCGTAATCAGCAATGATGACTATTTTTTGTTGTGCGGCAATGGCGTCGGCCAAGAGGTGTGCGGCATGGTGAATGCCTTTTAAACCCTGCCAGGGCAAGAGGTCTTTTAACTCCAAGCCCTGCCACTCTTCTACCATCATGCCACGTGCGCCTAAGGTGCGCGCCAACAAGGAGGGCGCTCCGGCAGCGCTTAATGCGCGCGTTCGGTCTTCATCCTGAGGGCGAATAATAAATTGCGTCATGGGGCTTAGGCGTGATTCAAGGAAGGAGCGCTTGCAAATGCGTGCAGTGGGCGTGGGCGTCGCCAGAATTGCCACAACTGCCAGCGCGTTAAGGTGATGTGAGCGGGGCTGCTGCCCTCTGGTGTTATAAGAGTGATGGAGTGAATGCGGCCTTGGGCAAGTTGTTGCAACAAGGGCGCGATCACGTCTTGATCAAGAGTTGTGGCCGCACTGTTCCATGCTTCGGCATCCCCGTAAGCGGAAGGTTTGCGTAGGGTGTTTATCACTTGGGCGTTGGGGTGTGGTGCTGTGAAGGGTTCATCCCAAAACCATACGCCGCTGATTAAACGTTCGCGCTGCCCCTCACGTGCGACATTTACTGCATGTTCATGAAACAGCATTTGCGCTTCATTAAAGTAGCTGCGCCAATACTGCGACCCATCTCCTTGCGGTAAGTAACCATCAATGCTGCGCCCCACGCGACTTAAAGGGGCTGTGGTGGTGAGTAGGGCGGGCGCCTGTAGCGCTACCAGCCAAGCCTGCGGGGTAGGGGCGTAAAAACGCAGCCCTTCGGGGACGAAATGAGCGTTCAAGGTTTCTACGAGGGCATCAGCCTCGGGTTGGGTGAGAGCAAAACTGTAATGCTCTAACAACAGCAGGGTGTCGCCCTGCACCTGTAAATGAATGGGGTCGGCACATAACCAATAAGGTGCGGCACCCAGCAATCCCGCCTGTTCCGCGCGCTGATGTGCCAGCGAACTGGGGAGGAAGGGGGGG